>PVMS01104569.1_pt1 | contig 22545 bp, 16 predicted proteins | sample 1853461 | NCBI WGS metagenome assembly PVMS01 (sample SAMN08582032, study PRJNA380276) | Marine sediment metagenome, whole genome shotgun sequencing project. | isolation source: ocean sediment barecode stripped | collected 2017 | reverse complement strand
GCTTCTCCGCGCCGAACTCGTCGGCATCGAGCTCGTCCTCATCGAAGTCGTCATCCCAGTCATCCAGATCGTCGTCGTCGAGTTCCTCGGGATCGTCGAGCTCATCCCAGTCGCCATCGTCGTCGAACTCTTCGACGTCATTGTCTTCCGCCTCGAAGCGGGCGACGGGTACGAGCGCCATGGGTGATCCTCCTGTGAAAAATGCGGTCGATCGGCGACCGGCGCGGGCCGTTCCGATCCTCTACATCCGCATTTTCTAGCGCGGTCCCGAATGCGTGTCAAGCCCGATCACGGACCGGTCCGTTCAGCCACCCATTCCAGCAACTGCGCAGGGCCGGTTCAGCCTGCTCGTCCCGCTTCGGCGCGCGCCTCGATCACCTTTCGGTCCCGCTTCCGCTCGTGGGTGTTGAGGGAGCGTTTGCGAATCCGGATCGCGTCGGGCGTCACCTCCAGCAGCTCGTCCTCTGCGATGAACTCGAGCCCGAACTCGAGGGTCACCTCCCGGGCGGGCTCCAGGACGATGTGTTCGTCCGATCCCGCCGCCCGGACGTTCGACAACTTCTTCCCCTTCGTGACGTTGACTTCGAGGTCGTTTTCGCGCGAGTGCTCGCCCACGACCATGCCGTCGTACACCTCGACGGTCGGCTCGATGAACAGTTTCCCGCGCTCCTGCAGGTTGAACAGCGAGTAGCCGCTCGCCGTCCCGCCGACCATCGACACCAGCGCTCCGGTCTTCCGACTCTCGATGTCCCCGGCCCACGGCCCGTAGCGCGCGAACTGCCGGTGCAACGTGCCCTCGCCGCGTGTCTCCGTGAGGAATTCCGACCGATACCCGGTGAGTGCCCGGGACGGAACCAGGAAATGAAGTCGCGCGAGTCCGCCGTCGCCCTTCTCCATGTCCGTCATCTCACCCTTCCGCTCTCCCAGGCCCTGCATCACGACGCCGACCATCGACTGGGGCACGTCCGCCACGACCTCCTCGTACGGCTCCTGGATCCGGCCGTCCGCTCCCTGTCGGGTGATCACGTGCGGCCGTGACACCGAGAACTCGTACCCCTCGCGCCGCATCGTCTCCATCAGGATCGCCAGGTGCAGCTCACCCCTGCCGGAAACACGCAGACGGTCCGGCAACTCGGTTTCCTCGACCCGCAGCGCCACGTTGGTCTGCGCCTCGCGGAACAGGCGCTCCCGGATCTGGCGCGATGTGACGTACTTTCCGCTCCGTCCGGCAAACGGTGAGGTGTTCGCCCTCATCTCCACCGACAGTGTCGGGGGCTCGACCGCGATCCCCTCCAGCCGAACCGGAAACTCGGGATCGCACAACGTGGCTCCGATCTCTGCACCCTCGATCCCGGCCACGGCGACGATTTCTCCGGCGACGGCATGCTGGATCTCGGTCCGCCCGAGCGCTTCGAACGAAAACAGCGTCGGGACTTTCACGGTCTCCCCGGGGCTGTCGGCATCGAGCGGCCACACGGCTACCGGGTCGCCCACGCTCAGTTCACCGTGCTCGATCCTGCCGATCGCCATCCGCCCCAGGTAGGGCGAATAGTCGAGGGTGGAGACGAGAAGATGGAACGGCCCGTCGGTCCTCCCGTGCGGCGGCGGAATTGTCCGCACCACCATGTCGAACAGCGGGTCCAGGTTCCCCTCCCGAGCCGACAGATCGGTCGATGCCCACCCTTCCCGCGCAGACGCATACAGAAACGGCGCGTCCAGCTGCTCGTCGGTCGCCTCGAGCTCGATCAGGAGGTCAAGCACCTCGTCGTGCACCCGCTCGGGATCCGCGTCCGGCCGATCCACCTTGTTGATCACGATGACCGGATGAAGACCCAGCTCGAGAGCTTTGCGGGTCACGAACCGGGTCTGCGGCATCGGTCCCTCGAACGCGTCCACCAGCAGCAGGCACCCATCGACCATGCGAAGGATGCGCTCCACCTCGCCGCCGAAGTCCGCATGTCCCGGCGTATCCACGAGGTTGATCTTCACCTTCGAGCCGTCCTCAGCGGTCCAGCGGACAGCGGCGTTCTTCGAGAAGATCGTGATGCCGCGTTCCCGCTCGAGCGGATTCGAGTCCATCACCCGCTCCGGAACCTTCTGCCCGGCGCGGAACACGCCCGCCTGGCGCAGCAGCTGGTCGACGAGCGTCGTCTTGCCGTGATCGACGTGCGCGATGATCGCGATATTTCGAATGGAGTCCACTACGGGATTCCGCCTTTCTTTCTGGATTCGGGTGCGGGCGGTGCGTACACCGGCCTCGGGCCGGAAGTTCGCGGCGAACCGCCGATTCATCGAAAAGCCCGGCCGAACGGGCCTTTTTCGGGCGTTGCTGGGCCCGGCCGACCGACCTTAAGTTGGCCGTCATGGCTGCCCGAATCTGTTCCCGAATCGTCGCCCGGAAACCCCGCCGACCCGCTCGCTCCCATGGACGGACCCGGTTCATTGCGAGTCCGCTTATCGCCATGCTGGCGGCGGTGATGGCGGTCTCCGGGTGCGGTCGCCCGGCGGCGATGGGCCAGGCCGATTCGTTGATCCTCATTGCGGACCCGGAGTTGTGGTCGCAGCTCGAGCAGGAGACGTACGACGCGATCGAGACGACCCTGTTCACCATCCGCGACGAGAAGAAGTTCTACGTCACGTACGTCGCGCCGGACGGGAAAGAGCTCGAGCAGCTCCTGTTCTGGAAGCAGATCGTGGTGATCGGCGTTCCGGACGATCCGTTTCTGGAACAGGTCACCGACGCGGCGGGCCGGGACGAGCTGAACCCGCCGGAGATCTTCCAGACTCCGAACGTCTGGGCGATGGGCCAGGCGGTCACCGTGGTGGTCCTCGAGCCGGGTCGGGAGGCGGACTCCTGGCGCGCCCTGCTGCCCGAACTGGCTGAGCTGCTCGACTACCAGTATCGCCTGTGGGCGCTGAACCGGATGTGGATCAGCGGCGTGGACACGCTGCTCACGGCCCAGCTGCACGAGCGACTCGGATTCGGCCTGAGAGTCCCCGCCGTGTACGAATACCAGTTCCGGGATGACGAAATAGTGGTGATCCGGAATGACAACCCCCACCCCAGCGATCTCATCCGCTCGATCCTGGTGCAGAGGCGGCCGGTGACCGACAGCCTCGACGCGGCGGTGCTGTTCGACTGGCGAGCCAGTGTCGACTCGATCCACTACAACGTGCCGCAGTCGCTGGAGCCGGCGCCGGGCCCGGGCGAGTCGATCGTGATCAACGGGATCCAGGGCCTCGAGGTTCGCGGCGCCTGGCGTGATGAATCGTCCTATCCGGCAGGCGGTCTGTTCTTCGTGCGGGCGCTGCGTTGTCCCGATGCGACGTATTTCATCGACGCATGGCTGTACTCTCCGAATCCCCGCCGCAGCAAGTGGCAGTATCTCATGCAGATGGAGGAGATCCTGGGCTCCTTCAGCTGCACGCAACCTTGACCCGGGCGGCCCTCCCGATGTCCTTCGTCCATCTGCACACGCACAGTGAGTATTCTCTTCTCGACGGCGCGAACCGGATCGATGCGCTCGTCGAGCGCGCCGAGCAGCTGGGGATGCCGGCCGTCGCGCTCACGGACCACGGAAACCTGCACGGCGCATGGGCCTTTCAGGAGCGCGCCCGCAAGCGCAATCTCCGGCCGATCCTCGGATTCGAGGCCTACGTCGCCTATGGGGATCGCCGCGACAAGCAGAAGCCCGCGGACGCGCCGGCCGAGTACTCGCACCTGGTGGTTCTGGCCGAGAATCTGGTCGGATATCACAATCTTCTCCGGCTCAGCTCGAGGGGATACCTGGAGGGCTTCTACCGCCGCCCGCGTATCGATCGCTCCCTGCTCGAAGAGCATTCCGAGGGTCTCATCATCCTCTCGGCCTGCCTCTCCGGCGAAGTCGCGAAGAACCTGCAGCTCGGGCGCGCGGACCGGGCGAAGGAAGCAGCCGAGTGGTACGCCCGCACCTTCCCCGACCGCTACTTCCTCGAGGTGCAGGACCAGGGGGTTCCCGGCCAGACGGAGGTGAACGAGGGAATCTTCGGCCTGGCCGACGAGCTCGGTCTGCCCGTGCTCGTCACCAACGACGCACACTACCTGCGCCGGGACGACGCGGACGCGCACGATACCCTGCTGTGCATCGGCACGGGCGCGATGAAGAGCGACACGAACCGCATCGCCTTCCACGGGCAGGAGTTCTACTTCAAGTCGGCCGAAGAGATGGCCGCCCTGTTCCCGGATCGGCCTGAGCTCATCGAGACCACGCTCGCCGTGGCCGAGTTGTGCGACGTGCAGTTCAAGAAGAGCTACCACCTGCCGGGCTTCCCGCTGCCGGACGACTTCGACGACGACGGCGCCTTCCTCCGGCACCTTGCGACGCTGGGTGCGAAGGAGCGATATGGAGACCCCCTTCCGCCCGAGGTCGAGGAACGGCTGGACTATGAGCTCGACGTCATCGCCCGGACGGGATACGCCGGCTATTTCCTCATCGTGTGGGACTTCTGCCGGGCGGCCGCGGAGCGGGAGATTCCCGTCGGACCCGGTCGCGGCTCGTCCGCCGGCTCCATCGTCGCCTACTCGCTGCGCATCACCGGTGTGGACCCACTCAAATTCGACCTGCTGTTCGAACGCTTCCTGAATCCCGAGCGGGTGTCGATGCCCGACATCGACATCGACTTCTGCTTCGAGCGGCGCGGCCGGATCATCGATTACGTGCGCGAGAAGTACGGCTCGGACTCGGTGGGCCAGATCATCACCTTCGGGACGATGCTGGCCCGCGCGGCAATTCGGGACGTGGGGCGGGTCCAGGGGTTCACCCCGCAGGAGACGGATCGGATCGCCAAGCTGATCCCCTCTGATCCCGGCTTCCCGATGCCGCTCGCGGAAGCGGTCAAGAAAGTCAAAGAGCTCGCGGATCTCTACAAGGCCGACGAGCGGACACGTCGTCTGCTGGACGAGACGATGCGGATCGAGGGGCTGAAGCGGCACAGCTCCGTGCACGCCGCCGGCGTGGTGATCGCACCGGGTCCGCTGATGGAGTACGTCCCCGTCTGCAGGGACACGAAGAACGGGCCCGACGGGTCAGTCATCACGCAGTACGACATGAACGCGCTGGAAGAGGCCGGGATGCTGAAGGTGGACTTCCTCGGCCTCCGGACGCTCACCGTGATTCACGATGCCCTGGGAGCGATCCAGCGACGACACGACACGGCCATCGACTGGGCCGAGATCGGTCTCGACGATCCGAAGGTGTACGAGATGCTGGCGTCGGGGGGCACGGCCGGTGTGTTCCAGTTCGAGTCCTCGCTGGCGACAGAGAAGCTGCGCGCCATGCGGTGCGACCGGTTCAACGACCTGGTCGCGGTGAACGCCCTCATTCGCCCGGGGCCGCTCGACAGCGGGATGACGGACGTGTACATCCGCCGGAAGCGGGGTTTCGAAGCGGTCCGCTACCCCGTGCCGGAGCTGGAGGAAACGCTGGCCGACACCTACGGCGTCATCACCTACCAGGAGCAGGTGATGCGCGTCGCCAACGTGCTGGCCGGGTTCTCGCTCGGCGAAGCGGACGTGCTCCGCAAAGCGGTGGGCAAAAAGGACGCGGCGCTGACCAAGAAGGTGCTGGAAGATTTCTGCGAGCGGGCGGTCGAGAAGGGGCTCACGAAGAAGAAGGCGGACGAGATCGCGGATCTCATCCGGACGTTCGGCCGCTACGGGTTCCCCAAGGCCCACTCTGTCGCCTATGCCATAATCTCCTACCGGACGGCGTGGCTCAGGGCCCATTATCCGGCCGAGTTCATGGCGGCGCTTCTGAGCTCGATCATCGACAACACCGACAAGGTGGTTCGGTACATCACGACCGCCCGGGCGATGGGACTCGAGGTGCTGCCTCCGAGCGTCAGCGAATCCCGATTCAAGTTCACCGTCGTGGACGACCAGCGGATCCGCTTCGGGTTGGGGGCCATCAAGGGCATCGGGGGATCCGCCATCCGGTCGATCACGAATTCCCGCGAGCAGGATCCATTCGAGTCGCTGTTCGACTTCTGCAGCCGGATCGACCTGCGGCTCAACAACAAGCGCGTGCTCGAATGCCTGATCGCATCCGGAGCGCTGGACGAATTCGGCGAGCGAGCCGCTCTGCGAGCCGGCCTCGAGACGGCCCTGTCGGAGGCGCAACTCCGTCAGCGAGAGCGGCTGACCGGCCAGGAGTCGTTGTTCGGAGCGCTCGAGGAGACACGTCCAGCCGAGCCGGTCCTGCCAAAGGTCCCCGCGTGGACGGAAGCGGAGCGCCTGAAGGAGGAGAAGGCGGTCCTCGGGTTCTACATTTCCGGGCATCCGCTCGAGCGTCATCGCGAGCTGGTGGACCTGCTCGCGCTCGAGTGCAACACGAGCATCGTGCCGGAACTGCGGGACCGCCGGGTCGAGCTCGCCTGCGTCGTGACCTCGCTCGACGTGCTCGTTTCCCGCAAGAACGGCAAAGAGTACTGCCGCCTGACCGTGGAGGACTTCTACGGCACCGCGGGAGCGCTCGTGTTCAACGAGGTCTGGACCGCCCATCGGGACCTGCTGTCGGAGGATCAGCCCGTTCTGCTCGAGGGAACGGTGTCGGCAAATTCGCGCGACGAGGAGAATCCGCCCATCTTTGTAGATTCCGTCCGCCGTCTCAGCGAATTGAGCGACGGCGGGCAGATCGGAATCTGTATTGAATTGCGGCAGGGAGACTCGGTTCCATCCGGTGAATTCGACCGCGTGCGAGCGGCCCTGGAGAACTCTCCGGGACCGGGCCCGCTGGTGATCCGCTGGAAACCCTCCGGGCAGAACGGGTCGGAGCCTCCTCTTCTTGCCTCGCAGACGCTGCACGTGGCGCCGAACGCGGAGTTGCTCGCCGAGTTGCGGGTTCTCCTCGGGCGCGACCGCGTGCACCTGATCCGCGGGTGACGATATGGCAGGAGACAACAGCAGCCTGGAAGAAATCCGGCGCCAGCTGAGTGAACTACGATCGCGGGCCGAGGGCCACGGGCTCGATCTGACTTCCGAGGTAAACGACCTGGAGCACCGCCTCGAACAGGCGCACCGGGACGAGACGCGCTCCTTGAGTCGAATCGAAAGGGTGCACCTGGCCCGGCACCAGGAACGCCCGTTCACGCTCGATTACATCCGGTATCTGTTCACTGACTGGATCGAGTTGCACGGTGACAGAAAGTACCGGGAGGATCCAGCCATCGTCGGCGGCTGGGCTTCGCTGGAGGGGCGGACGGTGATGGTCGTGGGTCAGCAGAAGGGCCGCGACATGAAGGAGAACCTCGAGCGGAACTTCGGCTCACCTCACCCGGAGGGGTATCGGAAGGCGAAGCGTCTGTTCCAGCTCGCCGAGAAGTTCGGCCGGCCGGTGATCACCTTCGTCGACACACAGGGCGCCTATCCGGGAATCGGTGCGGAGGAACGGGGGCAGGCGGAGGCGATCGCGCGCAATCTCCTGGTGATGGCCGGCCTGCGGACGCCGATCGTTACCTGCATCATCGGCGAGGGAGGCAGCGGAGGCGCGCTCGGAATCGCCGTCGCCGACCGGGTACTGATGATGGAAAACGCCATCTATTCCGTGATCTCGCCCGAAGGCTGCGCCGCGATCCTGTGGCGCAGCCGCGACCGTGCGGCAGACGCCGCGGAGGCGTTGAAGCTCACCGCGGCAGACCTTGCCGACTCCGGGATCATTGACGAGATCGTTCCGGAGCCGCCTGGAGGGGCACACCTCGACCCCGAATTCGCGGCGCAGGCCGTGGGCGAGGCCCTCGTCCGGAATCTGGACGAACTCATCGGGCGGGATCCAGAGGACCTCGTGCGGGAGCGGCGGGAGAAGTACTACGCCATGGGCGAGTGGGAAGAGAGAGTGGATGGCTGACGGGAAGAACCGGGACGGGCGAGGCAAAGGCGAGGGCAATCGAGGCGACGGCGAGAGGAAGCCGCCGCCGAGTCCGATCGGTCCGCGCCGGGAGCCCGGACGCCCCCCACCGGCCAGTGATCCGGCTGACCGCTCCCCCGGAGGCGTCCGTCGTCGAGGCGGAGCCCGCGATCTTCCTCGTCCAGGCGGACGGAAGGGACCGCGTCCCGCTCGCGATATCTCGGGTGCGGCCGCGGTGGGCGGTCGAAAAGCGACAGGCAGCGAGCACGAGTCGAGAGATTCGAAAGGCAGGGAGCGTCGCGGTCGGCCCCGCCCGGCCCGGCCCCCGCATGCCGAGCCCTCACCGGTTCCGACCCCGGACCCGGTCGTCACCGGACGGATCTCGCAGATCGTCGAGGTGATGTTCAAGGGCGTGCGAACGGAGTACTTCTCGTTCCGCGGCGATGAACCGCTCCGCGAGAGCGAGTATGTGATCGTTCAGGCGGATCGCGGACAGGATATCGGCTGGGTAAAGCGCGCCGTGGATGCGGAAACACACACCTGCGATGGAGGGTGTGACCACGCCGACCACGAGCACCAGCATCAGGTCGTTCCACCCGCCAGACGGATTCTCCGCCGAGCGGCCCCGGTAGACGTGGAGCGCCGGATTCGGCTCTCCGGCGAGGAGATGGAAGTCCGCAGCAGAACGCGGGAACTCGTGGAGCGGCACAGCCTGAAGATGAAGATCAGCGAGGCTGAATGGCAGTGGGACCGGAACAAGCTCACGGTCTTTTTCACCGCCGACAAACGTGTTGATTTCCGCGGACTGGTGAAGGACATGGCCCGGACGTTCAAGACCCGGATCGAGCTCCGACAGATCGGAGTGCGGGACGAGGCGAAGCGACTCGGAGGCATCGGTCGCTGCGGTCGCGAACTGTGCTGCCGGCTCTGGCTCCCGCGCATCGAGCCCGTCACGCTACAACTGGCCAAGGACCAGGGTCTGTCCCTCAATCCGGCGCAGATTTCCGGGGCGTGCGGACGCCTGATGTCCTGCCTGCACTACGAGCACGAGGCGTACGTGATGGCGCGCAAGCGTTTTCCCAGGGTCGGTAAGATTCTCCATACCGAACAGGGTGAGGAGCAGGTGACGGGATGGGACATGTTCCGGGAAACGGTCGCCCTGCGTACCGATGATGGAACTGAACGGACGATTTCCCTCGAGACTCTGAAGTCCGAGACGTCGCGCTCGCGCGAACCGGCATCCTGACAGGAAACATCCAGCTACCCGGACGGTCGAATTGTCACGTTTCTACCTGACGACGGCGATCGATTACGCAAACGGTGACCCGCACATGGGACACGCGTTCGAGAAGATCGGTGCAGACGCGATCGCGCGATACCGGCGACTGCGCGGCGACGATGTGTGGTTCGTGATGGGGATGGACGAGCACGGGCAGAGCGTCCAGCAGGAGGCCGAGCGCCGGGGGCGCGATCCGCAGGAGTGGGTCGATGAAGCGGCCGACAAGTTCCTGAGAATCTGGGAGCTGCTCGAGATCTCGCACGATGATTTCATACGGACTACCGAGCGGCGTCACGAGCACGCGGTCGATGCCCTGATCGAGAAGATCCAGGCGACGGGTGACATCTACACCGATCGCTACGAGGGCTACTACTGCGCGCGCTGCGAGGCATTTCGTAAGGAAGCCGAGCTGGTGGACGGGCGGTGCCCCCTCCACCCGAAACGTGAAATCGTGTGGACCGAGGAAGATAACTATTTCTTCCGCCTGTCCGGGTACCGCGATCGTCTGCTGGCCCACATCGAATCCCACCCGGAATTCATCCAGCCCCCGAGCCGGCGAAACGAGATCCTGCGGCTGCTCGAGGGAGGACTCGATGACATCTCGGCTTCCCGTTCGCGGGTACCGTGGGGGGTTCCGTTCCCGGGAGACCCGAATCACACGGTGTACGTGTGGTTCGATGCACTGCCCAACTATATCTCGGCGATCGGCTACCCGGACGTGGGCTTCGAGTCCTGGTGGCCGGCCGGCCTGCACGTGATCGGAAAGGACATTACGCGTTTTCATTGCGTCATCTGGCCGGCGATGCTGATGTCCGCGGGCCTTCCCCTGCCGACGACGGTGTGGGCCCACGGGTTTCTGATGATCGGCGGCGGAAAGCTCTCTAAGTCGGAGGCCCAGTTGCTGGACCTCGAGCGACTCATCGACCGTCACGGCCCGGACGCGTTCCGGTACATCCTGCTGCGCGAGGCCGCGTGGGATTCCGACCGGGATTTTCCATCGGTCGAAGCGTTCCTCGATCAGTTCGACACACGGTACGAGGCGGACCTCGTCAACGATCTCGGAAATCTGCTGAACCGGACCGTATCGATGATCAGCAAGTATCGGGACGGATCCATCCCGGCTGGAGTTGAAACAGAGCTCGACATCGCCTGCGAGACCGCGATCGAATCGTGGATCACCGCGATGGACGGGCTGCTGCTTCACCTGGGCATCGAGGCCGGCATGTCGATGGTTCGGAGTGCCAACGCATTCATCGATCAGACCCGGCCATGGACGCTGGCGAAGGACCCCGAACAGGCGTCCCGGCTGGATGCCGTCCTGGGCTCGCTGGTGCGCACGCTCATCCGGATTGCAGTCACCCTGAGCCCGTTCATGCCCGGCAAGTGTGAGGAAATCTGGACCCGCCTCGGCGGCGATGACGAGCTTCCCTGGATCGACTCGATAGTGGAGCGCTTCCCCGCCCGGATCCCGGACGTCGCAGGCGGGGTGCTGTTTCCCAGACTCGAGGTCTGAGCCCCTTTCGCCGGGCTGCGGTTCGTGCGGCACCGCTCTTGCTTGACAGGCTCGCGCGAGTCGTGGTAGCCTTCTCCCGTCCCGCTCGGCGTCTGCATGCCGCTCGAGCTTCCAAAGGTACTGCGATCACGCTGTAAGCAACCGCCCGACCGAGGCGAGTTCGGGGCGGTGTATGCGCGTGACATGGATAGATATTTTTTACATGACGGATCACCGAATTTCAGGGGAGGGCCCTCTGAAGCCCACGCACTGGACAGTTCAAATCATGCCGGACGGCGGAGGACAGATTCGCACGAAGCGGATCACCCGGCGTCTGGTTCGCGGCCTCACGGCCGTGGCGGCCCTGATCGTTCTGGTGCTGGCGGGTGGACTGGCGGTATTCGGTTCGAACTCAGTGCGCGAAATCGAGCTGGCTCGACTCCGGCTCGAGAATCGCCACCTGACGTCGAATCTCACCGAGGTCGAAGCCGAGCTGGCGATGATCGGTGCGGCGATCGACGAGCTTTCCGACCAGGACCAGAGATTCCGGCTGCTTGCCGGGCTGCCGCACATCGATCCCGATGTCCTCGAGGCCGGTGTGGGTGGCCCGATGCTGGGTGATCCCGCTCGCGAGGAGTTCCTCGCCGCGGCTCCGGCACTGGCCGGCCGCACACTCGCGGCGTCCTACGACGTCGATCGGCTGCTGCGGCGAGTCGATCTGTTGTCGGCGAGCATGGACGAAGCCCTCGACTCGGTCGCCATGCACGAGGAGATGTTCCTCGCGCGCCCGTCGATCCGGCCCGTTCAATCCCGCGAGGCCTGGATCAGCTCGGCGTTCAGCCGCAGCCGATTCCACCCGGTACTCCTCGTCAACCGCCCCCATCCGGGTGTCGACATCTCGGCGGCTGCCGGGACACCGATTCTCGCGACCGGCAAGGGCATCGTGATCTCCGCGGGCACCAGGTCGGGCTACGGAAAAACCGTCGAGATCGATCACGGATACGGATACCGGACGCTGTACGCCCATGCCGGCGCGCTGAGCGTCAAGAAAGGACAGCGGGTGGACAGGGGCGACGTGCTTGGCGAGGTCGGCAGGACCGGGCTCGCGACGGCTCCTCACCTCCACTACGAGGTCCTGGTGAATGACCGGCAGGTGAACCCGAGCAACTACATGCTCGACGACCGAGTGCACTGAGGGGCGCAAGGAGCGAACGTCCCACTTATATGTTATATGACTTGCGGGGATCGCTCGAAGCGGTCCCCGCGTTCGTTTGTTCGGGTGCGATATTGAATCCCTCTCGGATTCCCGGTAAATTGCTGGTTCGCGCCGAGACCTGTCCCTGGCCCACTCAACATGGAGACGACGGATGCGCGTTCAGCGATTCAGCCCTGCCCTGCTGGTCGGGGCAGCCCTGACCCTCGCCGGCTGCGGAGGGTCCCCGGTGACCGTCGAGGTAGTAATGGACGGTTCCGACGGCCCGGTCCCCCAGGCCGGCACCGAAGTCCGGTTCTCCCGTTCGACAGAGACTCCGTGTTCGATGCCCTGGAGTCGCAGGCATCGTCGCCGAAGCCGGAGATCCCCGGTGACATGGCCACGACGTTCCAGGAGATCCGGTCACTGCAGGAGCAATACAACGCGAAGAACAGCGAATGGGCGGACGGCAGGGACCGGCTTCAGACCCTTTCGGAGGAGCTGCAGGGTCTCGATCGCAGGTCGCGGGGCTACATGCAGAAGTACGAAGAGTTCGGAAATCTCGAGAGCCAGGTGAACCGGCTCGAATCCGAGAAGGTGACGCTGTTCGAGGAGTTCACCGGGATGCAGGAATCCGTCGCGGTGCGCGTGGATTCGTTCAAGATCGCCCGTGACAGCTGGGAAGAGTCCGCTTACGCCGACTACTTCGACATGCAGCAGGAGATCCTCAAGGACGCGAAGGCCGAGGTGTTCTCCGACACGACCGGCGTGGATGGCACCGTGACCCGGTCCCTCCCCTCCGGCAACTGGTGGGTCGTCAGCCGGGTGCAGACGCCGCGCGGCGAGATCTACTGGAACATCAGGGTCGATCCGGCCGAAGTCGGGACGCTTCGCCTCAGCGTCGAGAACGGCGAGGATCGCGTCCGTCTCTGATTCGGGTTCACCCGGCCGGGACACGCCGGAACGCGTGTCCCGGCTTCGCCTCGGAAAGCCCGTGACATGACCAGAGAATCCTTCTCGGCCGGGGACGACCAGACTCTTCGACTCGAGATCGGACCGGACCGCGTCGGCCACGTCGTATTCGACCGTCCCGACTCCCCGGTCAATCTCCTCTCCGCAGCCGTGCTGCATCGCATCGATGCCATGATCGCCGAGCTCGAATCCAGGATCGCCAACGGTCAGCTCGTGGCCATCATTCTGGAAAGCGCGAAGCCGGGGAGCTTCATCGCGGGAGCCGATGTCGGCGAGATCGGCGAGGTCCGAACCGCTGAGCAGGCGCGCGCGGCCAGCACCGAGGGCCAGCGGGTTTTCCGCCGCCTCGAGCGACTCCGCGTGCCGACGATCTCCTGCATCGATGGTACCTGCCTGGGAGGCGGAACGGAGATCTCCCTGCACTGCGACTACCGTGTGGCCTCAGACAGCAATTCCACCCGGATCGGACTGCCCGAAGTCCGACTCGGAATCATCCCGGGCTTCGGCGGTTGTGTGAAGCTCCCGAAGATCGTCGGTGTGCAGCGGGCCCTGGATATCATCCTGTCCGGGAAGCCTGTTCCAGCGGCTCGCGCGGGGCGAATCGGACTCGTCGATCGCGTGATCCCGCACCACGCATGGGAACGCGGGATCGGCGACTTCGTCGCCGATGTCCTGGCGGACCGGGTCCCGAAGGCCGAGCCCCGCCTGTCGTTCCAGGGCAAGCTGCTCGAACGGAATCCGGTCGGTCGGAAGGTGCTGTTCTCGCTCGCCCGCAAGCGGGTGCTGAGCGAGACGAAGGGTCGGTACCCCGCTCCCCTGGCAGCGATCGACGTTCTCGAGCAGACGTATGGCCTGCCCCCCGACGAAGCATATCCGATCGAGGCGGACGCGCTCGGAGAGCTGCTGATCGGCGACGTCTCACGCGCCCTGGTCCGGGTCTTCGGGCTCTCGCAGGACGCGAAGCGGGCACTTCCGGATTCGGTCATGGCAGCTGCGCACGACATCCGACGGGTGGCCGTGATCGGAGCCGGCGTGATGGGTGGAGCGATCGCGGAACTGGTCGCGGCGAACGATATCGACACGGTGCTCAAGGACATCGACCAGGGCGCGCTCGACGCGGGCATGCGGCACGCGGCCGACCTGCTGCGCAAAGCGACGCGCGCCAGGGTATTTACGGAGGAGGAGGCAGGGCTCAAGCTCGCGCGGATCGACGGCCGGCTCGACTACGACGGCTTCGAGGAGGTCGATCTCGCTATCGAAGCGGTAGTAGAGCGAATGGTAGTGAAGCAGCAGGTTCTCCGTGACCTGGAAGACGTCCTCGACCCCGAGGCCGTGCTCGCGACCAATACTTCGTCGCTGTCGGTCACCACGATGGCCTCCGGTCTCGAACGCCCGGAGCGAGTCGTGGGGCTGCACTTCTTCAACCCCGTGCACAAGATGCCGCTCGTCGAAGTGATACGGGGGGAACTGACGGGGGACGCGGCTCTCGCCACGGCTTTCCGATTCGCGCTCGGGCTCGGAAAGACCCCGATCGTGGTGGCGGATCAGCCGGGATTCCTCGTGAACCGGTTGCTGGGTCCTTACCTCAACGAGGCGGGGTACCTGCTTGACGAGGGAGTGCCGGTAGAGCTGATCGACGGTGCGTTGCTCGAGTTCGGGATGCCGATGGGACCCTGCCGGCTGCTGGACGAGATCGGATTCGAGGTGGCCCTCCACGCGGGCCGCGGGATGGCCGCGGCTTTCGGCGACCGGATGTCGCCGCCGGACGTCCTGGACCGGATGATCGAGGACGGAAGACTCGGGCGGAAGAACGGCCGCGGCTTCTACCTGTACGAGAACGGCAAGTCCACCGGAGTCGATCCGACGCTGGGCTCGCTGTTTCCTTCTGCCACCGGCGACGCGTCGGGCGACGAGATTCGTTCCCGGTGTCTGTGGTTGATGGTGAACGAGGCTGCCTGGGCGCTCGAGGAAGACGTAGTCGATACGGCCGGCCAGGTCGATCTGGCGATGATCATGGGCACGGGATTCCCCCCGTTTCGGGGTGGGCTCCTGCGCTGGGCGGACTCCGAGGGGCTCCGGCAGATTCTCGATGGGCTCGAGCGGTACGAGGGGACGCTCGGGACGCGTTTTGCGCCGGCCCCGATGTTGAGGGGGCTCGCCGAGCAAGACGGGACGTTCACACATCCTTCGTAGACGCCTGCGATTCGGTTCGCGCTCCGGGCACGACGTACCGGCTCCCGGTGCAGCAGGTGAAACACCGGAGATCGAGATCATCTACCGGCGTCTTCCCGATAAGGTGAAGACGTTTCGGCAGGAGATTCTCCACGACGGACCGAACTGCAAGCTTTCACTGCTCATTCAGCCCGAGGGCAGCGAGCCGTTGAACGTGGGAGAAGTACAGCTCGAGCCCGGTGGCGCGATTCTCTGGTACCTGTTCCCTGACCGGTCGTACGAGGTCGGCGGTGTGTACGATTCGCACGGCCGTTTTCTCGGCTGGTATACGAATCTGCTCCGGCTGCCGAAGATCAGTGAAGGCCGGTGGGAACTGACGGACCTGTTCCTGGATGTGTGGCAGCCACCGAACGGACCGGCGCGCCTGCTCGACGAGGAAGACCTGGCCGCGGCACTGGAGGCCGGGGCGATTTCCCGCGAAGAAGCGAGGCAGGTGGAGGCGGAAGCCGCGGCGGTTCTCCGGGCAGCGCGCGCGGGCCGCTGGCCCCCCGACGATCGTTCACCGATACCCGCTCGAAGCGGTGGGCTCTCTCCGGCTCCGTCGGGATGCTCCGGCGACCTGGGCCGCGAATCTCGTGATCAACCGGCTGATCGGGTTCGGAATGTACCTGTTCGGCGCTATCTCGCTGACATCGCTGCTGTTCGCCGCGTTCACGGATGCGTTCAGCGGGCCCGGACCGGCGCTGACCGCGTGGAAGACGCTGATCGGACTGGAAGCGGGGATCCTGTTCCTGCTCGCGATGGTCGGGCGCCTTCCGGCCACCAGACGCCCGCGGCCCGAGGAGTCGCTCGACGAGCGCATTCTGTTCATAGGAAGCGTCGTCACGGCGCTCGCCGTGTTCCTCTACCCGGACGGGCGGCTGTGGCGGTCCGCCCTGGTCGCCATCTACTCGATCCTCGCCCTGTTCCTGACGATCTTTGCGGTGGCACGGCTGCGCTGGGAGCGGCGGTTCCCGGTCCTCGCGGTCGCGGGAATCCTGGTGTGCCTGTTCGCGCTGGCGGTGCTTCTGCTCTGATCAGACCTTCGGGCCCGATCAGGCCTTCGAGTCTGATCAGGCCTTCGAGTCGATTCAGGCCTTCGAGTCGATTCAGGCCTTCGAGTCCGCTCAGATCGGTCGGGTTCTCCCCCTGGCCACCGCGATGAGATCGTCGACCACGCGCGAGTCCGGGCGATCGGTCGGCTCGTCTGCGGCGATCACCTCGCCGGCCTCGATGTAGTTGTACCGATCGATGATTCCACGCCGAATCCGGGCGCCGTGCCCGATCCGGCAGTGGTCCATGACGATCGAGTCGACGATCTCGGCCCCCTTCTCCACCCAGACGTCACGACCGATCACCGACCGGACGATGCGCGCCTCGTCCACGACGGTCCCGACCCCGAGGCTGCAGTCTTCCATCTGGCCGGACAGTATGCGCGGGCTCGCACGGTTGTAGGACTGGGAGTGAATCGGCCACATCCGGTTGTTGAGATCGAATCGCGGCTGCTTGCCGAGCAGGTCCATGTGGGCCGACCAGTACGCGGGCAACGTTCCCACGTCCCGCCAGTACCCGACTTCCTCGTACGGCTTGATGCCCGGCACACGGTTCCGGTGGAAATCATAGGCGTACACCCCGTAGTCGGGATCATTCACCATGCGTGGGACGATCGTCGTGCCGAAATCGGGCTCCAACCCTTCCTCTGCGACCTCCCTGAGCACGTTCACGAGCGCCCGGGGCTCGAAGATGTAGTTCCCCATCGAGGCGTAGGAGTATCCCGCCCGATCAGGCATCTCGGGCGGGTCGTCGGGCTTCTCGAGCCATTCCACGATCCGATCGTCCGGAGTGGCCTCCGCGACACCGAACCCGGTTGCGTCGACCGAGGGAACCGGAAGCATGGCGACGCTCAGGTCCGCCTCCTTCTTCCGGTGGAAGCGAACCATGTGACCGATGTCCATCCGATAAATGTGATCGGCGCCGAACACCACGATCAGGTCCGGTCGGAAGTCGTGGATCAGGTTGAAGTTCTGGTACACGGCGTCGGCGGTCCCCTGGTACCACTCCTTCCCCAACCGCATCTGAGGGGGCACCACGGTGAGGAAGTCGTCCGGGTGCGGAGTGCTCAGCCGCCAGCCTTCACGCAGGTGGTGAATCAGCGACTGGGATCGATACTGGACGAGCACGAAGGTGGAGTAGATGCCCGAGTTGAGCAGGTTCGACAGCACGAAGTCGACGATCCTGTAGCTGCCGCCGAACGGCACGGCCGGTTTGCTTCGCTGCATCGTGAGCGGCGCGAGACGGCTACCCTCGCCGCCCGCCATCACCAGCCCCAGGACCCGAAGATTACCTCGCATCACCCGTTCCCTTCCGGTTGTCGGCGTCTATTCGCTCGTGCCTTCCAGCATCTGCTCGTACAGCTCCTCGTACTTCCGTCCACTCGCCTGCCACGAAAAGTCCGTCTCCATTCCCGCGCGGATCACGCCATTCATGGTCTCCGGCCGGGTATACAGATCGATCGCGTCCAGGATCGCACCGGCGAGTGCATCGGGCTCGAACGGCTCGAACACGATCCCGGTCGCCAAACCGTCGGCGGCGTCTCCGGTGTGATCGCGATCACGCTGTCGGCCAGGCCCCCGACCCTGTGAACGATCGGGATGGTCCCGTAGCGCTGGCTGATCATCTGGTTCAGGCCACACGGCTCGAACGCCGACGGCATGAGAAAGAAATCCGAGCCGGCCTCGACGAGATGGGCCAGCGGCTCCGACAACGCCACTTTCGAACCGACGTTCGGGTTGTCGCGGTCGAGCTGCTCGATCAACCGCTCGTAACGTGATTCGCCGGTTCCGAGCAACACGAACTGCGCGGGCCAGCCGCCGAATCGGTGTTCCAGCGCTTCGATCAGCGGAATCCCTTTCTGGTCCACCAGGCGCGACACGAGCCCGAACAGGGGGACGGCCGGCGACTCCGGAAGCCCGAATTCCCGCTGCAACTCCCGCTTCGTCGAGGCTTTTCCGGAGCGATCCGCGGCGTCGTACGGGGTGGCCAGGAAGGCATCGTCCGCCGGGTTCCACTCGGCGGTGTCGATTCCGTTCAGTATCCCCTCCACCGGGTAGGTGAGCGCCTGAATATGTTCTTCGAGACCGAATCCGAACTCTGGAGTGGAGATCTCCTCCGCGTAGCCCGGACTCACCGTCGTGACGCGGTCCGCCGTGACAATTCCGCCCTTCAGCAGGTTGATGCCACCGTAGTACTCGAGCCGGTCCGGCCGGTACCAGTCGTCCGGCAGCCCCGTTTCCGGCCACGCTTCTTCGGCGAATCGGCCCTGGTACGCCAGGTTGTGCAGCGTCAGCACCGACGCCGGCCGACGCTCCGAGATCGCCGCCGCACCAGGCGGCGGACCAGACCGCAGGAGGACGGCTGCCAGCGCCGCCTGCCAGTCGTGCACGTGCAGGATGTCGGGGGACTCCTCGATGGCGCAGAGGGAGGCGCGGCAGAACACGGAGAAGCGAAGCAGGTTGTCCGGGTGGTCCGCCCCTTCGACGCCATACAGCCCGTCGCGATCGAACAGCTCCGGCGCATCGACCACCTTGACGCTCATTCCGCTCGTCGACGGCAGAGAGCGGATCGCCGCTTCCGCGGGCACCCCCAGCTCAGCCGGACCAAACTCGAGTTCTACAGGTCCCGGCTCGAAGCCGGCCTCACGGATCATCCGATAGAACGGGAGGAACAGCGTCACCTCGTGCCCGCTCCGGGCCAGGTACGCCGACAGTGCGCCCGCCACGTCCGCCAGTCCGCCGGTCTTGGCATAGGGCGCCGCTTCTGGAGAGATCTGGACGATCCGCATGAGACAGGTCCCGGGACGGTTCGAGGCGGTCAGGAGCTCGCTGCAAGATACCGGGCCGATGCCATCTGCCGCGACCGTCGAGACGTGGATCAGGTGCGGGCGTGCGCTCCCGGCTCGGTGCGGGCGTGCGCTCCCGGCTCGATGCGAGTGGCCGGCCCCTTCACCTGGTCGCGGCCCGCGAGCTTCGCTTCGTACAGGTAGTCATCCGCCCGCTCGAGCAGACGTGTCACTTCCGCCCCGTGCTCGGGCCAACTGGCGACTCCGATGCTGATCGTGACATGGCCCGGCGTTCGACTGCCGGGAATCGTGATCGGGTTCTCGCCGACAGCGCGGCGCAGGCCCTCCGCGACTTTGAGAGCGGCGGCGGAGTTCGTCTCCGGCAGGGCTACGACGAATTCCTCGCCACCGATCCGTGCGACGAAGTCCGCACCTCGAATGCGGTTCTGGAGCACCCGAGCGACGGCCCTGAGAGCCATGTCGCCGGCCGCGTGCCCGTGATGGTCGTTGAATTGCTTGAAGTAATCGATGTCGATCGCGGCAATCGAGATCGGTCGGCCGTGGCGCCGCACCCGGGCGACCTCGCCATTCCACCGATCGTCGAACGCACGCCGGTTGAGGAGTCCCGTGAGTCCATCGTTGGCGGACAGCACGTGCGGCTTCTGCATGCGCAGATTTACCAGGGTGCCGAGCACTCCCATCGTCCCGAGAAGCACGATGCGCACCGCCTGTGTGCCGATCTCGAGCTCCGTCAGGCCACCTGCCGCGGAGCCCACGCTGACGATCGCCCCGTACTGGAGCGCGGCGAGTCCACCTGCCACGGCGCAGGCCCGGTGGTCCAGGCGCATGCTGGTCGCGGCAAGGGCGAGAAAGTAGACGGGAAACGCCACCGAATTCATCAGCGCCAGGTCCGGTCGGCCGACCAGCAGGAATGCGGCCAGAGTGACGCTGACGATCGTCACGTCCAGGACGCTGGTCACGAAGCCGATCCACCAGCCGTAAATGGCCCGGCTGACGAATATGTGTATGAACGCGGCTACCGGAAGGGCGACATAAGTGACCGCCAGGTACACCCGGGCGGCCGGAGCCTGTCCTGTCCTCCATGCTACGAACGCGGCGATCCCGATCGCGGCGAAACTCACCCCGAGCCGGAGCCAGGAGATCAGTAACTCTCCCTGACCTCCGGTTTGCAGCAGAGATGAATCCGGCGGCATCCAGAACCGCCGCCACCATTTGCCGATCTGGTCCATCCCGCCTCTTCCCGCTGATTCGCGGTCATAACGTTCGTGGCCGTACGCGCGAACGATTCAAGCAATCCGCGTGCCCGCGGTAAATAGCGAAAAATCAACACATTTCCCGACCCGGGGCTGCCGCATGCGCCGTAGTCCGCACCATGTTCCCGTATCCCGCAATAACGACGGGCACTTGAAGGGTCGCGCCCCGACTGCGATCATGGCGTTCCCGGGACTCCCCGGCGGCTCGGCCCGCTGCCCTTCGTGCCGGTGCCCAACTCCCTGCGAGGATTCGAGAGGATTCCATATGTCGATTTCCATCCGGCCCGCGACGCAGGAGGACCTGGCGCGTATCATCCTGTTCAACCAGGCGATGGCCCGCGAGACGGAAGGACGGGAGCTGGATCGTCGGACGATCTCGAAGGGTGTGGAGCGCCTGCTCAAGCAACCGGCACGCGGACAGTACTTCGTGGCGGAGCAGGACGGAAAGATCGTCGGGCAGCTGATGATCACGACCGAGTGGAGCGACTGGCGCAACGGCGAGATCTGGTGGATCCAGAGCGTCTACGTGTCGAAGCGTCTTCGGCGGGAGGGCGTGTACCGGCAGCTGCACGAATACGTCAGACACCTGGCCCGCGAACAGAAGGTGATCGGACTGCGTCTCTACGTCGAACGGGACAACGAGCCCGCCCAGTCTACGTATCGCGCGCTCGGGATGCGGGAGTCGTCGTACCTGATGTTCGAGGAACTCTGGGCCTGACGGGCCAGCCAGCTCAGCCGGGTCAGCCGGGCGGGAAGTCCTTCAGCGCTTCCTTGATCGCCTTGGCGACCGCCTGCTGCCGTTCCTGGGCGCCCCGTTTCTCGTGCATTTCCCCCTGCACCACGCCGCGCCATGCCAGCTCGTTCGCTCTGCCATCGACGACGTCGATGATCAGCGTTCCTTCGCGGTACTGACTGACGGTTGGAGTCGAGTAGACCATGCCGAACGACGGGCCGTTGGGACCCCAGTATCCGCCCCAGCCGTACCCGTAGTAGGTATTGATGTACGAAACGTCCATCCGGCCGTTGATCGACACGTGATATCCGACGCGGAAGTCCGGATCCCCACTCTCGACCCTGTGGAATCCCTTGTTCAGCAGGTTCGATTCGATCGACGCTTGAATGTTTTTCTCCGCCAGCGGATCGTCCACGATCCGATCGCTCGAGCGAATGTCCCCGACCGAACCATCTTCCGTGTACGCCCAGTCCCACGTCTGATAAGTGCGCATCGTGTCGAGACGCGCGGGATCGTAGTCCGACGAAGAAGTCAGACCGGAGCAGGCGGTCGTCGCGAGAGCGACGAGGAGACCAACGGCCGGAGCCGGAAGCAGGGATCGATTCATGTGAGACTCTCCTGTGTTCCGGCTCCGCCGTGAGTAGTCAGGCTTGATGTGCAGCCAAACAACTGGTGTGCGCTCAACCGCTATCTGTACATGAAGCCGATGTTGAAGCCCCAGTACTTCTGATCGCCGGATCCGCCGGCACTGAACGCCCAGTTGTACCTGGCGTTCGCGATCAGCGCGACTTCGGGACGACCCAGCGGCACGATGATCCCGACCTCGGGCGCCCAGCCCAGGTGCCAGTTGTCATCCTTGATCGACACGATGCTCACGTCGACCCGTCGCTCAATGTAGTACGTACCGACGTTCACCCCGGCGTACGGGCGGATTCCGCCACGCGAGCCGAAGTAGTAGTGCGCGTTCACCAGCAGCGGAATGCTGTTGAAGTACCTGAGCTGCGTTCCACTCAGGTCCGCGCTCGGCAGGTGCACGACTTCGTCCGTCTTCTCGTTCAGCACGTTCCAGCTGCCCGAGAACCCGTAGGACAGGTTGCCGCCCCGGTCGGGAACGTAGCGCGCCTCGATTCCGACGCCGCGGAAGCTGAAGTCGTCCACGAAGGTCTGGTCGGAGTCGGACGAGCCGGGAAGGCTCGCCGTCGCCGACATGTTGTACGTAATCCCCCACCACCAGTCCTGCGCCTGCGCTTCGCCGCTGAAGGCCACCAGAAGGGCCACCGAGGCGAGCGCTCCCTTGAGCAATCTCATCATCTTCTCCAATTCGGATTCGCCTCGGTCCTACTGGACCATCAGGTAGTCTTTGGACTGATCGAACGCCTGGTCGATGCCGGTGAGGGCGAGGTCGACGTTCGTCGAACGGTTGCTCGACAGCACGCCGTTGATCGCACCGATCCAGGCCGATGGGATTTCCTCATTGGCAGCGCCATCCGGATAGAGCATGTCCATGAACAGGGTGCCCTGCTCCCACGAAGTGGTGCTGTAACCGGGATATCCGCAGCCATAGCCCGGGGGATACCAGCCCCACCAGCCCCAGTAGCCGCCGCACCCCCAGTAGGTGTACGCCGTCCACTCGGTCACGGAAACCATCATGATCAGCGCGACGTCCGGCAGGTT
>PVMS01023611.1_pt1 | contig 22546 bp, 20 predicted proteins | sample 1853461 | NCBI WGS metagenome assembly PVMS01 (sample SAMN08582032, study PRJNA380276) | Marine sediment metagenome, whole genome shotgun sequencing project. | isolation source: ocean sediment barecode stripped | collected 2017 | reverse complement strand
CTGGGGGGCTCCACGGCTCCGCGCAGCGGTCGCGGCGAGTTACGATCGCTGGTACGGCATCGACGTGGATCCCGACCGCGAGGTCACGATTACGTGCGGGGCGACCGAGGCGATGGCGGCGGTGCTGCTCGCGCTCGTGGATCCGGGCGACGAGGTGATCGTGCTCGAGCCGTTCTACGAGAATTATGGTCCTGACGCCGTGCTGTGCGCCGCGAGGCCCGTTTTCGTTCGGGTCGAGCCCGGGGACGGACTCGATCTGGACCGGCTCGCCACGGCCTTCGGTCCAGCGACCCGGGCCATCGTTCTCAATACTCCGAACAACCCGACTGGCCACGTGCTGACGCGGGAGGAGCTCGAAGCGATCGCCGCGCTGTGTCGCCGGCACGATGCGTGGGCCATCACCGACGAGATTTACGAGCACATCCTGTATGATGGAGTCCATGTTCCGATGGCGAGCCTGCCGGGGATGTCCGACAGGACCGTGACGGTGAGCGGTGCGTCCAAGACGTTCAGCGTGACTGGCTGGCGGGTCGGCACGATCGTCGCGCCGGCCAGCGCGAGCGGCGCGATCCGCAAGGTGCACGACTTTCTGACGGTGGGTGCTCCGGCACCGCTCCAGGAGGCGGTGGCCACGGCGCTGGAGACGCTGGGGGACGACTACTATCGTGACCTCGCCGGTTCCTACCGGCGGCGGCGCGACCTGATGGTCAAGGCTCTTCTGGCAGCCGGATTCCGATGCGTTGCTCCCGCGGGCGCCTACTACATCCTGGCCGACTTTTCCGATATCTCAGAGGACTCAGACACGCTGTTCGCGCAGAACCTGGCCCGCAACGGTGGGGTGGCCTGCGTACCGGGATCGAGCTTCTTCTCGAAACCCGCCGACGGACGCAGTCTGGTGCGCTTCGCGTTCTGCAAGTCGGAATCGTTACTGGAACAGGCTGGGTCGAGACTGATCTCGGCCCGGATCTGATCCGAAGCAGACTTCAGTGCTTGACCACAATATCTTGTGGGGTTATCATCCACCGGACACAATATGTAGCGGTTTCTGTGGAAAACCGGGACCGTTCCCGGGGATTCCGGTGGAGAAGCGGCCGTTCGCCGTGGAAAACCGACCCCCCAAGCCCCGGGTCCGGGATGAGACTCTGTTGAGCGGCCCCTTCAACATGGTGGCGTGCAGCGTAGACGGCCGGAGATGGCCGCGGGTTCGCGCACCTGCCGGGGCTTTGAGCGCGGTGAGGAAATGATGGCCGAGTCGATCGGAAGTTCGGATGCTTTTCATGCTGTTGCGACCGGTAGTCCAGTTACGACTCGTAAACCGGCGATCACGGCACGTTGGGTAAGAAACGTAACCATGACGAACCGGATCGCGTTTGAGCGGGAGATGAAGCGAGAGAGGCGGATGAGCCTCGATTCCCAGCTCAAACGATTTCTGAAACAGGTGAGCGCCCGTCAGGCGTGAGCGGAGAGCACTAGCGAAGCGACCGCAAACGGAAAGACGCCGAAGGCCGGGACTGCGTACAGCGCGGGCCGGCCGACGGGCGCGAGGCCCCGGAGAGATCCGGGGCCTTTTCTGTTCGGCTCCGTTCCACGTTAGAATCAGGAATCACACCGCGCCGGCGGCTGAACCGCCGATCCATGGTCCGACACCGGAGAGAGCCGGCCTGATGTCTGAAAGCGTGAACCGAGAAGCGCACCAAACGGCTGTCGGCATTAGCGCCCTGAGTCCGCGCAGGTCCACGATCGTCGTGGATGTCGGCGGCGTCGGGATCGGTGGAGGCCGCCCCGTCGTGGTGCAGTCGATGACGAACACGGACACGGCGGACGTCGAGGCGACCGTTCTGCAGGTCACGCAGCTCGCCGAGGCCGGCAGCGAGCTAGTTCGTCTGACGGTCAACACGCCGGCTGCTGCGCGTGCCGTTCCGGAGATCTCCGATCGACTGCGGGACTCGGGTGTGGCTGTCCCGTTGATCGGCGACTTTCACTTCAACGGACACATTCTCCTTCCCGGGAATCCCGGGTGTGCGGCGGCGCTCGACAAGTACCGGATCAACCCCGGGAATGTGGGCGGTCGGAGCTGGGACGTGAACTTCGCCCGAATCGTCGAATGCGCGGTCGAGCACGGCAAGCCTGTCCGGATCGGTGTGAACTGGGGATCGCTGGACCAGGCGTTGCTGACGACGATGATGGACGAGAACGCGTCGCTCGAGCGGCCCCGTGAGGCGCACGACGTGATGATCGACGCGATGATCGAGAGCGCGATGCGCTCGGCACGGGTGGCCGAGGAGATCGGTCTGCCTCACGATCGGATTCTCCTGAGCGCAAAGGTCTCGGGCGTGCAGGATCTGCTGACCGTGTATCGCCGGCTGGCGCCGCTGTCTGACTATCCGCTCCATCTCGGGCTCACCGAGGCCGGGATGGGCAGGAAAGGAGTCGTGTCGAGCACTGCCGGGCTGGTAATCCTCCTGGCCGAGGGTATCGGGGACACGATTCGCGTTTCTCTCACTCCGACTCCAGGTGGAGATCGCAGCGAGGAGGTTCGGGTCGCCCGGCAGATCCTCCAGTCTCTCGGGCTGCGGAAGTTCGAGCCACAGGTCACGGCCTGCCCGGGCTGCGGGCGCACCACGAGCACCTTCTTCCAGGAAATGGCGCAGGAGATCGAGGAGTACCTGCGGACCCGCATGTTCATGTGGAGCGGACTCTACCCGGGAATCGAGACGCTGGAGGTGGCGGTGATGGGCTGCGTGGTGAACGGCCCCGGCGAATCCCGGCATGCGGACATCGGCATTTCGTTGCCCGGGAGCTTCGAGGAACCCAGCGCTCCGGTCTACGTGGACGGAGAACACCACACGACGTTGCGCGGGGACGACATCGTCGCAGAGTTTATCGAGATCCTCGAGGAATACGTGGTTCGCCGATTCGGGGTGGAGGATCAGGCTCCGAGCTGAATCGCAGCTGCAACGGCCCGGGACCGCCACGCCGGCTCAGACCAGGTCGAACCGTTCCACTTCGTCGTGCAACTCCCGGACAAGGGCACCGCCGGCCGCGAGGTGACGCAGCATGGCGAGGCGCTCCCGCAGGTATAGCGTGAGAAGACCTCCGCTCGGCCTGCGATCACCACCGCGTGCCACAACGTCCCACGCCGTCGTCGCACCGTTCTTCACCGAATCGAGCGTTCGCTCGAGTTGTCGAGCCAGGACTCCGCGCCTTTCCTCGAGAAAGGGAACCGCCGGCCGGATCGCCCCCGTATGGCTCGAGCAGACGATCTGTGGTTCGAGCTGCAGTGCTCGCTCCAGAGAGGCCAGATAGAGCCCGAAACTGTCCTCGTCCGGGTCCGAGATTCGGATCGGAGTCTTCCACCGGAGAAGGAACTGGTCGGCGACGAGCAGCAGGCGATCCTCCGGGTGGAATACCATCAGATGACCGGGAGCATGTCCTTCTGCCAGGATCCACCTCCACCCGCCGGTGCCCGGGATGGCTCCCTCGGGGCCCGAGACCGTCTCCGACACCGGAGTCAGGGCGAACGGCGTGCCTCCGACCGGTTCCTCCTCCGGCGCGAGCTCATCTGCCACCTCCGCCGGAACGCCCATGGTCCGGAGTGCCGCCCGGCCCCGACTCGATGCCGGCTGCAGGTTCCTCATCTCCTCGACGGCATTTTCGTGGACGAGCAGTCTCGCCGGGTGCCAGCGAAGGAGTCCGCCGGCGTGATCCAGGTGGGTATGAGACAGTGTGACGCCGGTAACGGTCTCGGGTGTGAGCGACAGGAGGTCGAGTCCGGCTCGCAAAGCGGCCTCGGACTCCGGAATGTCAGCGCCGGAGTCCAGGAGCCACGGGGGAAGACCGTCTTCCGAACTCAGCACGAACACGGATGTGACTCCGGGAACGAACGGATCGGGGAGCGGAATCCTCCAGCAGCGGGAACTGATCCGCTCCGGGGGTCCAGTGGGATCGAGCTTCTTCATCGACTCGCCCCCGGCAGTTGAATCGAGTCGGCCCGACGAGCTTCGGCAGTTGCCCGCGAGACAGCATCGATCAGCGGCGTGGGCTCCAGCGGGCGGTCATCCAGTCGCAGAACACACTCGACGCCACGGACGGATCCGGTCAGAAACGCTCCGTCGCACGCCCGCAACTCATCGGCTTTCCACCGTCCCTCGACGACTTCGACGCCGAGGGCGCCAGCCTGTTCGATCACCCTCCGGCGCACGGTCCCGGGATACAGCGGAAGTCCTGGTTCAGGAGTGAACAGCCGCCGCTGCCGCTCGAAGAACAGGTTGGCCGAGATCCCTTCGGCAAGCCATCCGTCGTACACGCGGATGACCTCTTCCACTCCAAGTCGGGCGGCCAGGCGTGCCGCGATCACGTGGGGCAGGGCGCTGCAGCTCTTGATGTGAGCGATCGATGGACGGGGCACCGCGTCGCTGTCCAGCACGCGGACGGTGAGCCTCCGAACGGGCGGGGCCTGTGAGAGCTCGATCAGGGCTACTGAGTCACTGGATCGTCCGAAGCCGCGGCCGCCTCCTGTGGCGCTCCACTGACAGCGCAGCACGCCGTCGGTCCCGGGATCCGTACCCAGGTCACCGGATGCCGCCAGCAGTCGCTCGATGATCTGGCGCTCGTCGAGGAATCCGGGTGGCGGGTCAAGTCCGATCGCCTCGGCGCCCGAGAGCAGGCGCGCGGCATGGCGTTCGGCGTCGAGCAGTCGACCTGCGTCGATGCGCAGCGTGGCGAAGATTCCGTCTCCGTACCGGATGGCCCGCCGGACAGCGTCCAGTGGCCCCGCCACTTCATGCACCTGCCCGTTCAGCCACACGCGGTCTGCTGGATGGTAGATCCTGTCGCGCCCTTGTCCGTCAGGCGTGCCGTGTGTCAGCTTATTCCGGTCGATCATCTGAACGGCCGGCGACGTGGGCATCGACCTGCCCGAAGCGACGGTGCGGCCGAGTAGTATTCACGAGGGAAGGGAGACGCGAAGTCATGCCGAAGGCAACGAGACTCAGGACTTTGATCGCCGCCAGCCTGCTGGCCGTCGGAATATCGGCCTGCGCCGGCAGCCGCGAGGTCGTCGTAGGAACGGACCCGGGTGGCTCGGGAACGACCGGAGCTGCGCAGTCGACCGGTTCGGTTGTTTCGACCGCCAGTCTCACGTCCGAGCTGTCTCGACTCATGACATCTCAGGGAGCCTACTACGAGGCCAACGACTACTATGCGGCCGACCTGGGAAGTCTCGACTTCACACCGGGCTCCGGTGTTCGGCTCGATCTGATCCAGGGAGATACCGACGGCTTTTCCGCGATCGCGAAGTCGGGGGATGCGGAGTGCGCCGTGTTCGTCGGGGAAGTCAGATCGCCCCGCGGCTACGCGAGTTCGCCGGGCGTGCCGGCCTGCCGGAACTGAGCACCGCCTGCGGATACGGTCGGTCAAGTCTGTAGGGTGGATCCGGAGTAGCCCGGAGCGGAGCGGCGCTCAGTCGCGCTGCTTCCGCCTCCGGGCATTACGGGCGAGCCGGCGCTGGGCGGCCTTCTGCTTCCGGCGCTTGGCCTCGCTGGGCTTCTCGTAGTGCCTCTTCCGTCGCATGTCCGCGAGAATTCCGGCACGCTGTACCTTGCGGCGGAACTGGCGCAACGCCTTCTCGAGCTTCTGTCCTTCGGCGATCTGAATCTCCAAAACTCGCTCACCCCTTCAGGAACGCGGATCGCGCGCGACACCATGTCCCGCACGTTGTATCGATCGTAGCCATGTAAAATAGTATGCTTACCGGCCGATTGCCAATCTGCGGCGCAAAGGTCGACTGAGAGGCCCACGATGCCGGAGTTCGGGCCGCTCCCGGCAGCGTCCGGTGAAGGGGCCCGTCAGCGGAGAAACGTGAATCGGCTCGCCAGGCGCTTACGGATCTGCTCATCCAGCGTCTGAAGTCTCGAGGGAGAGCCGGCCTGCTGACGCTCCTGCTGGTCTCCCCCCGATTCTGCCCGGTTCCGACCGCTCTTGCGCGACCCGGAACGGCGAGAATCATTCCGTCCACCAGTCCTGCTGCTCGTCGTCCGTGTCGCCCGGGTCGACGGGCCCGCTTCAGTGGTCTCCCCACCGAGCGGGATGACATTCCGGGCGCGCGGGCCGCGATCGGCGCGCTCGACGTCCAGTTCCACCTCGGCTCCGTCCCGCAGACTCCGGAATCCTGAACCTTCGATGTCGGAATGGTGGACGAACACTTCGTCTCCGCCCTCGAGCCGGATGAACCCCCAGCCCTTCTCGGGATCGAACCACTTCACATTGCCACGCAGTCGAGCCATGTCTATCGAATCCCCTTCGTTTTCCACTCGCGGGAGTGGTGCCAGCCCGGATAGAAGGACCCGGACTCCGTCGCGCATTGTAGGCGGGCGAACCCGATGCATCAAGCGGGGGCTCGGAACTCTCGGCCGGTAGCCGGATTGACGGCCACAGCTTGACCTACAACATGTGGACCCGATAGGTTGCGCGAGCACCAGATCTTGTACCTTCGGTATTTGTACGGGATCGATGTCCGGTCACCTACAGAAGGGTCATGCGGCCGGCGCCCGGCGGGTATCTGGACCACCTCTTGGGGCCCGTCCGTTGCGCTTCGCCACTCAGGCGAGGGCGCCGTGTCGCACCTCTTCACCTGTTGACGGACGTCCGAATTTTCCCGGGCGCGGCGCCGGCCGCGCCAAAATTTGCCCGGAACCCGTTCCGGGCGGTACTTTCGTGGATCGAACCCTTCGGCCCCGGGGTTCCGTTCGATCGCCTACCGGTTTGTTTGTAAGGAGCGGTGCTATGGGAGAAGCTATTCAGATCGCGCGGGACGGCACGTTTCAGCTGGGAGAGCGTTCATACCAGATTCCCGATGTGTTCTCCCCCCGCGAGGTCTTCAGCTATCGAAGGCTCCTGGAACCGATACCCGACATTCCCGGCGGGACGACCCTGAGCGGGGAGCAGCGCACCAGGCAGATGTCGTATTTCTTCCGCCGTGCCGCCGCGTGTGTGATTCCAGGGCTGGAGCCAGCCGCGCTCGAGACTCTGCCATTCGGGACGCTCGCGGCAATGCACAGTTGGATCGCGGTGCACCGCCCGGAGCTTTGCATCGACGCGCGTCTGATCGCCTGAGCGCCGACGGGCCCGGATCCTCTCGAAGCGCGGGGATCCGGGTCAGCATCCGCCCGTGCCCCCGCTCCACACTTCCGTTTCCTTGAGACCTTCGACATCGGTTGTTCGTGATGAATGAGAGCCCCGTTTTCCGGCGCGCCAAGATCCTGTGCACGCTCGGACCCGCGAGCCGGAACCCCGAGGTATTTCGGGCCCTCGTCGAGGCAGGACTCGATGGAGTGCGCGTGAACTTCTCGCATAGCTCTCACGAGCAGGCGGTCCGCGCTGTCGAGCTGGCGCGCAAAGTGTCCCGGGAATTCGGTCGAGCGATCTCCGTCCTGGCCGACCTTCAGGGCCCGAAGATCCGTGTTGGCATACTGGATTCTCCGCTCGAGATCGAGACCGGCGCAACCTATCTCGCCTATCCGGAAGACGAGTCACCACGGCTCGTGAGTCCGTCCGACCCGGTGCCGATACCAACGACCTATCCAGAGCTTGCGACGGACCTCGGCCCGGGGGACCGGGTGCTGTTCGACGATGGGAGGATCGCGCTGGTCGTGCGCGAGATCCGGGATCACGGCGTCGTACTCGAAGCTCTCGAGGGCGGGACCCTCACTTCGGGAAAGGGGATCAATCTTCCGGGAACGGAAATCGGGGCGCCAAGCCTGACACAGAAGGACCGGGAGGATGCTCGACTCGCGCTCGATCTCGAGGTCGACTACATAGCCCTGAGCTTCATTCGCCGACCGGAGGATCTCGATGAACTGCGCCAGTTGGTCGATGGTCGTGCGCTACTGGTCGCGAAAATCGAAATGGCGCAGGCCCTGCGGAATCTCCACGGGATTCTGGCCAACGCGGATGGTGTGATGGTCGCCCGCGGAGACCTCGGGGTCGAGCTGGACTTCGAGGAAGTCCCCCTGGTTCAGAAACGGATACTTCGCCTCACGAGCAAGAGCGCCAAGCTCGGAATCACCGCGACGCAGATGCTCGAGTCGATGATCGTCTCCTCTCGCCCGACCCGGGCCGAAGTGTCGGACGTGGCGAATGCGCTGCTGGACGGTACGGACGCGCTGATGCTCTCCGCCGAGACGGCGATCGGGGACTATCCCGTCGAGTCGGTCAGCACGATGTCACGCATCATCCGACGGATCGAGCGAGAGCCGGGCATTGATGAGGAAGGCCAGGGAAGCCCACGGTTCCGAGGCCTGGCCCCGGTGCATCACACAGTGGCGGGAGCTGTCGCGGGAGCGGCCGCTGAAGCAACCGACCGACTCGGAGCCCCCTTCCTGGTCACGTTCACCAACAGCGGCTTCACGGCATGGGTTCAGTCCGCCCAGCGACTTCAGGTGCCAATCCTGGCCGTGACTGACCAGCCGCGAACCTGGACCCAGCTGGCCCTCGCCTATGGGGTCATACCTCTGCTGCTCGAGGGAGAAGCATCGTACGAGAACATGCTGGAGACTTCTCGTGCGTTTGCCCGGGAACACGGTCTCGGAGCCGAGGGAGACTCCTTCGTGGTGACGGCGGGCGTACCGTTCCACACGCCGGGAACGACCAACTACATGCGGGTCGAAACGTTGTGAGGCCGCACGCGTGAAGCTGCGTTTTCTCGGTACCGGTACTTCGTTCGGCATTCCCGTGATCGGGTGTCGTTGCCCGGTATGCGGTTCCACGGATCCGCGAAATCGACGGACTCGGCACGGGATCATCCTCGAGACCGGAGACCGAAGATTGCTGGTCGATACTCCGCCGGAGCTGCGCCTTCAACTGGTTGCGGCGGACATCGATCGGGTCGACGCGGTGTTTCTTACGCACCCGCATGCCGACCACCTGCACGGGATCGACGATCTGCGTGCGTTCACGGGTTACGACGAAGTCAGGATTCCGCTGCACCTCGCCGCCGAGCACGAACCCGAGGTCCGGACGCGGTTCTCGTATTTCCTGGGGCCCGAGCCCAGCAGCCAGCCGGGGACCGTCGTGCCGGGTCTCGAACCGGTTCCGTACGAGGATCGCGACCTGGTCGATGCAGCGGGCTTCAGCCTCCGGGTGATCGGCTTTCCACACGGGGCATATCGGAGCTTCGGCTTCCGCTGCGGGGATCTGTCACTGATCGTGGACGCGAAGCGGGTACCCGATGATGCGTGGGGCCTGCTCGAGGGCTCCCGTGTACTGGTTCTGAACGCGCTGTGGCACGGGTCTCCGCATCCGACGCATTTCAACGTGGAAGAGGCGCTCGAGGTCATCGAGCGCCTCGCTCCGGAGAGGGCGCTTCTGACCCACCTGACACACAGGCTGGATCACGCGGAGCTGGACGAAATGCTGCCTGCGGGAGTGGAGGCGGCATACGATGGCCTGACGGTCGAGATCTGATTGCTGCGCACCGCAATCCCGTCTATATTCGCGCTCCCGAAAATATACCGAATCACCAGAGGACCGAGTGACTTTAGACTCAATTCGCAACTTCTCGATCATTGCCCACATCGACCACGGGAAGTCTACGCTCGCCGATCGCCTGCTCGAGCGCACTGGCGCCGTTGAACGCCGGAAGATGAAGGAACAGGTGCTCGACTCGATGGACCTCGAGCGCGAGCGGGGCATCACCATCAAGCTGAACGCGATCCGACTGCCGTATCGAGCTCTCGACGGCCAGGAGTACGAGCTCAATCTGATCGATACGCCCGGGCACGTGGACTTCACCTATGAGGTCAGCCGGAGCCTGGAGGCGTGCGAAGGCGCGCTGCTCATCATCGATGCGTCGCAGGGGATAGAGGCGCAGACGATCTCCAACCTGTTTCTCGCGGTGAACGCGGGTCTGGAGATCATCCCCGTGATCAACAAGATTGACCTGCCCGCGGCGGAGCCGGAACGCCGCCGGGACGAAGTCTGCGACCTGATGGGGATAGACGCGGACGACGTGCTGTTCACGTCCGCCAAGGAAGGAACTGGAATCGATGCGATTCTCGAGGCGATCGTGGCCAGGATACCTGCTCCGACCGGTGATCCCGAAGCCCCGCTCCGGGCGCTGATCTTCGATTCGCAGTACGACAAGTACAGGGGTGCGGTGCCGTTCATCCGCGTCGTGGACGGCTCGATCAGAGCGGGTCAGAAGATCGGGTTCGGCAAGGCTGACGCTGTGTACGAGGTGGGCGAGGTCGGCTTCCTGCGCCTCGGTTATCAACCCGTGGACGAGCTCGCTTCCGGCGAAGTGGGCTATCTCACCGCCCAGATCAAGAATATTTCCGATACGAAGGTCGGGGACACGATCGTCGATGCCGACCGACGGGCGACGGAGCTCCTGCCGGGCTACCAGGAGGCGAAGTCCGTCGTGTTCGCCGGGCTGTATCCGTCCGATTCGGATCAGTTCGAAGAACTGCGCGACGCACTGGCGCGTCTCCAGCTCAATGACGCGAGTCTGCACTACGAGCCCGAGACGTCTCAAGCCCTCGGATTCGGGTTCCGTTGCGGTTTTCTCGGGCTGCTCCACATGGAGATCGTGCAGGAACGGCTCGAACGGGAGGCCGACCTGGATCTCGTGACCACGATTCCGAACGTCGAGTACCGCGTCACGCTGACCAACGGTGAGACGGTCTCCGTGGAGAATCCGAGCCATATGCCGGATCGAGGGGTGATCGAGAGTATCGAGGAGCCGTTCGTCCGAATCCACATGGTGACCCCGTCCGATTACATCGGCGGGCTCCAGGCGCTGTGCCACGACCGCCGTGGAAGGTACGTGGGCCTGCATTACCTCGATGCGAATCGTGTCGAGATCCGGTACGACATTCCGCTGGCGGAGATCGTGCTCGATTTTTACGATCGGCTGAAGACCATCTCCCGGGGTTACGCGGCGTTGGACTACGAACTGGCGGGGTTTCGTGAATCCGACCTGGTGAAGCTGGACATCCTGCTGAACGGCGACCCGGTGGATGCACTGAGCGTCATTGTGCACCGTGAGCGTTCTTACGAGTACGGCCGTAAGGTTGCGCGCAAGCTCCGTGAGCTGATCCCCCGGCAGATGTTCGAGGTGGCGATCCAGGCGGCGATCGGCCGCGATGTGATCGCCCGGGAGACGGTCAAGGCGCTCCGGAAGAATGTCACAGCCAAGTGCTATGGCGGAGATATTTCGCGAAAGCGCAAGCTGCTGGAGAAGCAGAAGGCAGGGAAGCGCCGCATGAAGCAGGTGGGGTCGGTAGAGATCCCGCAGGAGGCGTTCCTCGCCGTGCTGCAGATCGGCGATTGAGGAAACGGGGGAATCCGGTGACGGACCGGCTGGTCATACGAGCGCCGAACCACCTCGGGGAGCTCATCCTGGCGCTCCCGGCGCTGCAGGCGTCGAGTGCGCGAGAGCGCCGTGATCACGGAACCGCTCCAGTCGTCCAGGTTCTGAGCGGGCTGGTCCCGCTCCTCGCCCTCTCAGGCCTCGACGCCCGTGTCCTGGCGCTCTCCGACCGGCGGGATATTCGAGCGGCGGCGCGTGAACTCCGCGAACTCGGTACGCGGCGCGGTGTTCTCCTCACGCCATCGATCTCCTCTGCGCTCATCTTCCGGGCCGCCGGCCTGGCCACGCGGCGCGGATCCGCCGGGGGCGGGCGTAGCTGGCTGCTGACCGACCCGGTCGATCGGGCCGGGCTGCTGGCGGATCACCGGGTGAAGGAATTCCTGGCGATCGCGGACTTCCCCGTGACGGACGGTGAGCCACCGGCCCCGCGCCTCACGGAGCTTTCGGCTTCCGGTTCCGCCTGGGCCGATCGGCGCAAGGCACTTCGGATTCCGCCCGACGGCCGATCGCCCGTGGCCTTGTTTCCCGGGGCGAACGGAGCATCCCGCCGTTGGCCGGCGGAAAAATTTGCGGCGCTCGGACGCTCGCTCGCGAAGCGCGGTTACCGGGTGCTCGTGCTCGGCGGACCAGATGACCGGGAGGTGACGGCGGAGGTGACAGAGAGGGCGAGAACGGCGGACGGACTGCATGACGATACCGTACTCGATCTCGGAGGCCGCACTTCCCTGGTTGAGTTGGCCGGGGCGCTGGCCGAGTGCCATCTTCTGGTGACAAACGATACCGGACCGATGCACCTGGCGGCGGCGCTCGATCGGCCCATCGTGGCGCTGGAGGGACCGGCGGACGTTCGTCAGACACGCCCGCTCGCGAGTCGAGTGCGTCTGATCGGACGGTTCGATCTTCCCTGTGTCCCCTGCGTGAAGAACGAATGCCCGCGCAAAGGCAGGGGCACGTTTCTCGAGTCGGCGGATCGCGAATGCCTCCGACTCATAACGGCCGACGAGGTTCTCGAGGCCTCGATTGACCTTCTGGAGGAGGCGTCGACGTGAGCGACGGTCGATATGTGGTCGGAGTGGACCTCGGCGGAACATCCATCAACGTGGGCGTCGTACCGTATGACGGCGGGCCGATCCTGGGCATGCGATCGGAGCCTACCCAGGCTGACAGGGGTCCGAAGTTCGTGGTGGATCGGGTCGTCGATCTGATTCGCGAGGCAATGCGGGATGCTCAGAAAGAAGCCGGAATCGCCGAGGACGCGTTCCTGGGGATCGGTCTGGGGTCTCCCGGGCCGCTCGATCGACGCACCGGAACCGTGATCGACACGCCGAATCTCGGCTGGCGGAATTTCCCGCTCCGCGATCTGATCTCGAACGCCGTCGGGCTCGATGCCGAGCTCGACAACGACGCGAATATGGCGACGCTGGGAGAATGGTGGCAGGGTGCGGGCCAGGGGGTCTCAACGCTCGTCGGGATCACGCTGGGAACGGGCATCGGCGGAGGGATCGTCCTCGACGGGAAGGTATTCCACGGGATTTCGGACGTGGCCGGCGAAGTCGGGCACATGACGATCGACTCGACTGGTCGGCGCTGTAACTGCGGCAACTACGGATGCCTGGAGGCGTATGCGTCAGGGCCCGCCATCGCGGCCCGCGCGGTCGAGGGCCTGCAGTCCGGCGAGCCGAGCCTCCTGCCGTCGATGGTCAAGGGCGAGCTGTCGCGGATCACTGCCGAGACTGTCTATGAGGCGGTCGTGGCCGGCGATGAATACGCGAAAGAAGTGATGCGGGAGACGGCAAAATTCCTCGGAACGGGGATCGCGAACCTGATCAACATCCTGAATCCCGGAATGGTGGTGATCTCAGGCGGCGTGACACGCGCCGGGGACCGACTCCTCGAGCCGTTGAAGAAGGAAGTGCGACGTCGGGCGTTCAGCCATGCGGCCGATAACTGCCAGATCGTCGCAACCTCGCTCGGAAGCATGGTCGGCGTGATCGGAGCCGCCTGCATGTTCCGCCAGGAACGGTTCGGCGACCTCTGACATGCCCCGACTCGGAGTCCTGGGAACCCTGGTGCTCGATACGATTCACCGGCCCGGCGCCGACGGGGAGGCCCTGACCGATTGGGGTGGGATCGCGTATTCGCTCGCAGCGCTCGAGGTCGTCGCCCCGATCGGATGGGAGGTGTTTCCGTTGATCAAGGTCGGAGCCGACCTGCGGCGCGGGGTGGATGAGTTCCTTGACGGACTGGATCGGGTAGAGTCGCTGGACGGAGTTCTGACGGTTCCGGAGCCCAACAATCGGGTCGATCTGTATTACAGCTCGAAGCCCCGCCGGTGTGAGCGGCTTTCCGGCGGAGTTCCCGGCTGGACGTGGCCGGAGCTAGCCGATGCCGCCTCGTCTTGTGACGCGATGATCGTGAATTTCATTGCCGGTTGGGAGATCGACCTGGAAACGGCCAGACATCTGCGATCGGATTATGTCGGCCCGGTGTACGCGGATATCCACTCCTTGCTTCTCGCGGTCGGTCCGGATGGGATTCGCTCGCTGCGACCACTTCCCGAGTGGCCCGAATGGCGCCGGTGTTTCGATGTCGTGCAGATGAATGAGGAGGAGTTGAGCACGCTGGCCGGGTCTGACCGGAATCCGACTGACGAAGCAAGAGATTCGGTGCTGCATGGACCGGAGACTCTGTTCGTCACGCGCGGGGCGGCGGGGTCGCGGTGGTACGTTCGCGGCGCCGGAGGCGTGCTGGAGGGGGATGCGCCGACGGAACCCGTGGCGGCCGACGTGGCCGATCCGACCGGGTGTGGTGACGTCTGGGGTGCCGCATGCGCAGTGAGTCTCCTCGCAGGAGAGAGCGCGGCCGTCGCGGCCAGTCGGGCAAATCGGTACGCCGGACTGGCTGCCCGACACCGCGGAACGACAGGGCTGGCGGCAGCGCTGCAGTCTGGTGCGGGATTCGGAGGACGAGCATGAGCCGCGTGATCGATGTGCCGGAAAAACTCGATCGCCGGGGGTTCGAGGAGCTCGTGGCAGCTCTCCCCGGCGAGTCGGAGGCGAGCGGTGCTCGGATCCTGTTCAATGCCAAGCACGTCCGCTGGGTGTCTCCCTACGGTCTGATCGGGCTCCTTGCGGTCGGCCACGTGGCCCGTGATCGTACTGGCCTGTCGCCCCGGATTGAGGCGCCCGATAGCCGGGAGGTGCGGACCTACCTGGACCGGATGGACTTCTGGCAGTCCGCGCACGAGGTGTTTGATCTCGAGGCTGGTACGACCCGGGCGCACGGGGGGTCTGACGCACTGCTGGAAATCACGCCGATTCGGTCCCATCATGACGTACATGCGGTGGTCGAGCGCGTGCGGGAGCGCTCGGCCGCGATTCTGGAAAATCGTCTCCATTACCCGAAGCCATCGGTGATTCAGTTCAGTGTCATGCTGTCGGAAGTGTGTCAGAACATCATCGAACACGCCGAGACCGATGGCTGGGTTTGCGCGCAGACGTATAACTACCGAGAGCGGCTTGGACGCGAAGTCCTGATGCTCGCCGTGATGGACGTGGGTATCGGGTTCGAGGGATCTCTCGCGTCCGAGCACGCCCGGAGATTCGGCGAGTCGTGGTCCGCCGCGACTGCGCTCGAGGCGGCACTTTTGTACGGAGAGTCCCGATTCCGGGATCCGGGTCGTGGGCAGGGGCTGCAGGCGATCCGCAGGCAGGTCGAGAAATGGGATGGAATGTTCGCTATCAGGAGCGGTGATGCCCAGATCGCACTGGTTCCCGACTGGGACGACTACCCGCGGATGCAGCGTTCGCTACCGGCGTTTCCGGGGGCGCAGATCCTGATCGTCATGCCCGCCCGCACCACGGAGGCGCCGTGAGCGCTTCGGCCGGCCCGCCGGTGAGACGCTCGGGCACGCCCGCGATCGCCGTGGCGAGCCTGTACCAGGAGAATCTCGTAACGCGGCAGACTGGGCGTGCGGTGCGGGACGGGATCGAGCGCCTGTTTTCCAACCGCTGCGGCGAGGCTCTCGCGGTTATCGACTTCCGGGATGTTGCGGTTATCGACTTCAGCTGTGCGGACGAAGTCGTGGCGAAGCTCGTCATGGGCTCCGGTGAGAATCCGGATTCGCCTGAGAATCGTTTCGTCCTGGTGCGAGGGGTCCGCGAGCACCACCTGGACCCCGTTGAATGTGCTCTGCGACGCAGAGGGCTCGCCGTGGCGGCCGAGCGGGCCAGCGGGGAGCCGGTGCTGCTCGGAGATGTGGATCCGGATGCCGGCGAGGCGTGGCATATGCTCTGCGCATGCGGGCGAATCCGCTCGCACGAGCTTGCCCGGAGGCTGGGCCTGGAGCCCGAATCCTGCGATCAGATCCTGTCGGAGCTCTACCGGCGGCGGCTCGTCCGACGGTGTGGAGACTCGTTCGAATCTCTCTCCTTTACCTTTACCGCCTCCACGGCGGACGAAGCGCGCGCTCCGGACGAGCTCCGGGGCATCGACCGGCCCGAACCCCTCGACGGATGACGGCCTCGAAGCTGAGACGCATCATCATCATTGGTGTCAGTCTCCTGCTCTGGCTGGCAGGGCTGGGGATCACCTGGCTGTGGTTCGACCTGTGGCGATCCACCACCGAACCATCCGGAACGATAGAGCTTTCCGGTCTGTCCGCGCCGGTCAGGGTCTACTCGGACAGCTTCGGAATCCCGCACGTCTTCGCCGGGAATGAGTTGGACGCCCTGCGGGCGCTCGGGTACGTGCATGCGGCCGACCGTCTATGGCAGATGGAGATGTTCCGGAGGATCGCCGCGGGGCGACTCTCCGAAGTGTTCGGTGAGCGGGGGCTGGCGACGGATCGTTTCGTTCGCACACTGGGTACGGGGCAGGCAGCGAAGAGGGCCGCGGCAACGCTCGCTCCCGGCGAGCGCGAGCGGATCGATGCTTACGTATCCGGCGTGAACGCGTTCCTGTACCGGCGATCACCGCTGCCACCGGAATTCCGTGTCCTGCGTGTGAAGCCAGAGCCGTGGGACGTTGAATCGGCGCTCGCCGTCGGGATGGTGATGAACCTCGATCTCGCGGTCTGGCGAGCGGAGCTGTCCAGGTTCTGGGCCTCACGGAACCTGGATCCCGAGCGTGTCGCGCTGCTCGACGACGGGTATCCGGAATGGGGGCCTACGATTCTGGACAGCGAATGGAGGCCGCCACCAGGAGCTGGACGGGCGTTCACCTCCGAATCGGACGGGGGCTCGGCGTCGGCTGCTGCCACAGTCCCGGTCGCGGTCCGAGCCGCGTCCCGAGAGCAGGGCGCGGGCCCGGAAGCGGTGGATGCGGAGTGGCTCCCGTTTCGGCTGCTGGCGACCATGTCGGCCCGGTCCGGATCGAACGCTTGGGTGATCTCGGGCGACCGGACGGCGTCCGGGCACCCGATTCTCGCCAATGATATGCATCTCGCACTCCGGGCACCGTCTCTGTGGTATCTCGCCGCGTTGCACGGCGAGACTGACGGACTCCACGTGGCGGGGTTCACGCTGCCGGGCGTACCCGGCGTGATCGTCGGGTACAATCGGGACGTCGCATGGGGGTTCACCAACGGTATGGTCGATGATATCGACTTCGTGGTCGAGACCCTGTCAGAGGACGGCCTGCGGTACAGGGATCGGGTCGGTGGAGAGGAGATCTGGCGCGAGATCGAAACGCGCACGGACACGCTGTTCGTGCGTGGGGAGAAGCCGGAGCTGCTTCGCATCCGGCGTACGCGTCGCGGACCGTTGCTCAGCGACGCGCTGAGCGGAGTGGACGCCCACCTGTCTGTCCTGTGGGTGGCGGCCTCGGCGACCTCGTCAACGACTGGAATCCTGGGGTTGAATCGTGCCGGTGGACCGGACGCGCTGGACGGCGCGATCCGGGAGTTCGAGCAGCCGCACCAGAACGTCGTCTATGCGGGGCGGGACGGATCGATCGGATATCGGCTCGGAGGCAGGATTCCGTTGCGTGGCGGGAGGGACGGCGCGACTCCATTGCCGTCAGACTCCGTTGGTCCGGGCTGGCTGGGATTCTGGCCGACGGACGCGCATCCGGCCGAGCGGAATCCGCGCCGGGGATACATTGCGATGGCGAACAATCTGCAGGCTCGAGGACTCGGCCGGTCGATCAGCTCCGACTACGCGGCGCCACTCCGCGCACTGCGGATCACGCAGGCGCTGGAGGTGCGCAGGAACTGGACGACCGAGGATACCTACGACCTGCAGCACGACACGCGGAGCCTGTTGGCGGACCGGACGATCGGGCGAGCCGTGGCGGCCGCTCGCCGACTCGGGCTGACCGCGGAAGCAGAGCGGCTCGAGCGCTGGGATCGCGATGTCCGGATTGATTCCCGGGCGGCGCCGCTGTTCTACAGCTGGTTCTACCGGTTACGGAGCCTGATCGCCGCCGATGAGTACAGCGCGGCGCCGGAGTGGGCTTTCTTTCCGCTGGAAGCGACCCTGCGGACGCTCGAGGAAGGCGACGGCAACCCGTGGATCGACGACGTGTCGACACCGGAGGTCGAAACGCTCGAGCAACTCGAGGAGCGGGCTCTGGAAGATGCGATTCGCGTTACCGCCGGAGCGACATGGGGGAAGCTGCACACGGAACGGCACCCGCACCCGCTCGGGTCCGTCGGCTGGCTGAATCGTCTCCTCGGGCTCCAGATCGGACCCTATGCGTCCGGCGGCGGGCCGAACACGCTCAGGCCGGATGATTACCGCGTGTGGGCGGCACTGGACGCTGGCTCGTGGACGCCGCCCTGGACCAGCGAGTACGGTCCTTCAGAGAGGTTCGTGGCGGATGTGTCGCCGGAAGGAATCCACGGGCGGTTCCTGTTACCGACCGGCCAGAGCGGGAATCCGTTGAGCGAACACTATCGTGACATGAACCAGCGCTGGCGCGCCGGAGAGCTCGTCGACGTTCCGCTCGACGCGGAATCGGCAAGGGCCCGATCCGTGAATACATTCGTGCTCGAGCCATGAGGGGAAGAACCCCGTGAGTGAACGGACGACTCTTCTCGTCATCGGAGCAGGACCCTGCGGTCTGGCGGTAGGAGCGGCCGCGCGCGCGGCCGGCCTCTCGTGTGTGCTGCTCGACAAGGGCCCTGTCGTCAGTTCGATCGAGCGTTACCCGATCGGAATGACGTTCTTCAGCACGGCTGACCACCTGGAGATCGGCGGGGTTCCGTTCATCACGGACAGCGACAAGCCGACGCGCAGCCAGGCTCTCCACTATTACCGCCGGATCGTTGAGCACTTCGCCCTCGACGTCCGGCAGTACGAGGAAGTCGTTCAGGTCGAGCAGCTGGACGGGGAGTTCGTCGTGCACACCCGGTGTGCGGATGGCACCGGTCGCGGCTATCGGGCCACCGGCCTCGTGGTGGCGACCGGCTACTTCGACACGCCGAATCTGCTCGAGGTCGAAGGCGAGGAGCTGCCCAAGGTCACGCACTACTTCCGCGAGCCGCACCGGTACTTCGATCAGGACGTTCTCGTGGTAGGGGGCGGCAATTCGGCGGTGGAGGCAGCTCTGACGACCTGGCGGGCCGGGGCCCGCGTTACCATGGTTCACCTGGCGGACGACTTCGACCGGGGCGTGAAGCCGTGGGTGCTGCCGGACATCCGGAATCGAGCCAGCAGCGGGGGAATCGAGGTCGTGTGGGGCAACCGCGTGCTCGCGATCGAGCCCGACCGCGTGAGGATCGGTCCGGTGGATGGTGGCGCTGATCGTTGGGTCTCCAATGATTTCGTGCTCGCGATGACGGGCTTTCGGCCGGACCCGCGTTTCCTGGAAGCGCTCGGAGCCCGGATCGACCCGGAGACGGGAGTGCCGGCGCATGATCCAGCTACGATGGAGACGACCGTTCCGGGCCTGTTTATCGCGGGCGTCCTGGCGGCGGGATTTGATGCAAATCGGATCTTCATTCAGAATGGCCGGGAGCACGGCGACAGGATCGCGGACTCGTTGAGAACGCGTCTCGTTGACGGGCTTCTGCGGCTCGGGTAGCTTGCCGGCAGCGCTGGCCGGGGTGTCAGCGTCTCCACGATGACGTGCACACGGACCCGCATGAAAGACGCGACGGCTTCCGCTTCGACACGCCCGGCTCGAGATCGAATCGAGGAGGTTCTCGCATCGATCCGCCCGGCCATCCGTGCTGATGGTGGTGATATCGAGCTGGTCGGGTTTGACGAGTTAACCGGAGTCGTCCGCATCCGGATGGTAGGCGCCTGCTACGCCTGTCCGATGTCCACACTGACGCTGAAGGCGGGAATCGAACAGCGGTTGCGGATGCTGATTCCCGAGGTCCGCAGCGTCGAGTCCGTGGAGACCGGCTGAGCTGCCGAAGCCCCTGGACGGACGCCTGCCGGATTCGTAGCGACATCATTAGTCAACCACAGATGCGAGACATACACGACATGGAAACCCATTCCCTCGAAGATCGCGTGATGCAGTCGCTGGCAAGGGTCCGGACCGAGGCCGGTGGTCTGAACGTGGTGGACGCAGGCGTCGTACGGTCTGTGACCGCCGGTCAGGAAGGCGAGGTCCGAATCGAGATCGAACTGCGACCGGGCGTTCCGCCGGAGATCGTGGACACGATCCGCCTCGTGGCGACGGGAGTGACGGGAGTGACGGGCGTCGCGGCGGCGACCGTTGAGCTGGCGCACCCGTCCGGTGGGCCTCCAGCGGGCAGCGGGCCCGCGGCGGGCGCAGAAGCGGGTGCGGCGGCGGGCGCAGCGGCGGGCTCGTCCGGGAGAGGCGGGCGCCGGTCGTTGCCCGTCATGGCACCACCGGGGGGCGACCGGACTCCACCGCCGTCACCGGGCCGGGTCAGCCGTGAGGAGGCTACTCGCCACCCGAGCGAGGCGGAACCACTGCAAGGCGTAAAGCATGTGATCGCGGTGAGCTCCGGCAAAGGAGGAGTCGGCAAGTCCACGGTTGCGACGAACCTCGCTGCGGCGTGGACCAGGGCCGGGTACCGGGTCGGGCTGATGGACGCCGACATCTACGGGCCGGATATCCCGACGATGTTCGGTGCGCATGAGAAGCCGCGCATGGAAGATGAGCAAGTCATCCCGGTCGAAGCGCACGGCGTGAAGCTGATGAGCCTCGGGTTCCTGGTGTCGGACGACACGCCGGCCATCTGGCGTGGGCCGATCATCATGGGAATCATCCGCCAGTTCCTGCACCAGATCGCCTGGGGCGAGCTGGACTATCTGATCGTGGACCTGCCACCGGGCACGGGGGGACGCGCAGCTGTCCCTGGTACAGCTGGTCAAGGTCTCGGGCGCCGTAATGGTGACGACTCCGCAGGACGTGGCAGTCCAGGGCGTGTTGAAAGGGATCCGGATGTTCGAGAGCGTCGACGTTCCAGTCATCGGAATCGTCGAGAACATGCGCGGGTTCGTGTGCCCCGACTGCCAGACGACACACGATCTGTTCGGATCGGGCGGCGGCGAGAAGCTGGCCGCATCGATCGGCGTGCCGTTCCTCGGTGCCGTGCCGCTGGGGATGGCTGTTCGACAGGAAGGCGATCGTGGCACGCCGACCGTGATCGGGCGCCCGGACTCGCCCGAGTCGCTGGCGCTGACCGCGGTGGCTGAACGGGTCGAGGAGTTGATCTCCGCCGGGGAGCGGGAGACGTCTGACACCTGACCGAATAGCTCGGATTCGACCGGCTGGAGGCGAGCGACATGGGAATTGTTACCCTGACCACGGACTTCGGAACCGCGGACGGCTACGTGGGAGAAATGAAGGGCGTCATCCTCTCAGCGGCGCCCGATGCCACGCTGGTGGATGTGGCGCATGACATCCAGCCGGGCGACGTGGAGGCGGCAGCCTGGATCCTGGGGCGGGTCTGGGAGCGCTATCCCGCCGGGTCCGTTCACGTTGTCGTAGTGGATCCAGGGGTGGGGGGACCGCGCCGGCCGCTGGCCCTCAACACGCGGGACCGCTGGTATATCGGGCCGGACAACGGGACCCTCAGTCGGGTTCTCCCGGTGGGCTCACCGGGGAGTCCATGGGCGCTCGATCCCGCGCGATACGCTCCGGGCCCGATCAGTTCGACATTTCACGGTCGCGACGCCTTCGCCCCCGCGGCGGCTCTCGTCGTAGCCGGAAGACCGCTGGAAGAGCTTGGAGCGCCGCTGGCAGCCGCAGACCTGGTCCGGCTGGATCTTCCCGAGCCGCATCGGAGCCGTGACTGGGTTCAAGGTCGGGTGGCACACGTCGACAGGTTCGGAAATCTGATCACAGACATTCCCGCGTCGTGGATAGCGCCGTCGGCACTTACGGAAATCGCCGGGTTCGGAATCTCCGGCGTCCGCAGCGGCTACACGAGCGTCGAGCCGGATCGACTCGTGGCCCTGATCGGCTCAGCCGGAACTCTCGAGATCGCCGTCCGGGACGGGAGTGCGGCCGATCGCCTGTCGGTGGGGCGTGGAGAGCCGGTCAGCGTGAGGCCGGAGCGGGACTGAAACACGTCCTCCGCCCGGGGTCCGCGGACCTGGATTCCCGGGCCCGCGAATCAGTCGTCGAATATGATATCGATCTTCCCGAAGGCGGCCTTCAGGTCGATCCGGAGCTGATGTGGCGCGCTGTCCCAGTTCTGCGTCTGCCAGCCGCGCTCCACCTTCTCCATCCCGCGCGGGTCGAACCCGGCCAGAAATCCCGTCTTCTCCAGCCGCACCCCGATATCCCGCGGAAAAACCAGGTGCATGGCGCCAAGTCCAACGGAGATCTCGGCACTGGCGTCGTGCGTCCACTCGCCGGTGAAGTCGAGGGTCACATCTCCGACCGCGCCCTCGAATTCGAGGGATTCGAATCCGGCATTCCCCAGGCCCGACGCTTCGAACTCCGCCGCACCGACTGCGAACTCCAGTCGGTCCATGCGGACTGGATTGAGGGAGTCGAACGTGATCTCGGTGCTCGACGCGCCGGTCCGGTAGACCAGGCGCGTGAGCGGGATTCCGCCCAACTCGAGCCGAGCCCTGGCCGCCCCGACCTCGAGTCTGAGGGACGCCGGGACTTCGCGGCTGAGTCCGAGGCGAAGCTCGCCGAACTCATCGTCGTCGAAATTCCATTCAGTGTCGCCGTCGCCGGCCGACTCGAAACTGAGGTCGAGCCGTCCCTCGTGACCGGCGACCGTCCACGATCGCTCGG
>PVMS01005958.1_pt1 | contig 22547 bp, 20 predicted proteins | sample 1853461 | NCBI WGS metagenome assembly PVMS01 (sample SAMN08582032, study PRJNA380276) | Marine sediment metagenome, whole genome shotgun sequencing project. | isolation source: ocean sediment barecode stripped | collected 2017 | reverse complement strand
CCTTCCATGATGCCTTCAATCTCCCTGAATTGGCGACGTACTTCGGTCACAACGGCACCTGCCGCACGACCAACAGCTTCCATCGCCATTGCGGCGAACAAGTACCACCCCCTGCCGTCATTGAGATTGCGAGGAACAGTCCTGTAACGATTGTGCCGAGCAGCAAACCGCCAAGCGCTTCTGCGCCCAGGAAATAGCCAACGGCTAGCGGCACAGCGATCGGAAGCAACGACGGCAGGAGGTGGTGCATGGGACAACGCCAAGAAGTACATCGAAGATGGCCACTGCGGCGGCAAGGGCTCTGCCGCTCACAAAGCTGCAATCACCGGCGATACCGTCGGCGATCCATACAAAGATACGGCAGGTCCGGCGATCAATCCCCTCATCAAGATCATCAACATCGTCGCACTCTTGATGGTGCCACTGCTCTAAACAAGCACTAACCGCAAGCGGCAAAGGCCGCGAACGGCATGTTTATCGACCGAAATAAAGCGCAGCGCAGCGAGCCATTCGGGAGATAAATATGCCGTTCGCGGCCTTTTCTGTCTACGGAGTAAGAACTCGGAAGGTGCCAGTCGTAGCACTGCCGAGCGGAACCGGCGCCTCGATGAAGTGCCCTTGGGCGAAGTCGACGCCACTGTCGCGTAGCCAGTCAAAATCTTCCTGAAATTCGACTTGTTCGGCAACGATTCGGAACCGCATAGTGCGTGCGAGCTTGATCATTGCAATGACCATCTCCTGGTTAACCTGATCGGATACAAGGTTGCGAGTATATGAGCCATCGATCTTAAGGTAGTCGATAGGCAAATGTTTAAGGTTTGAGAACGAGCCAAGGCCGCTGCCAAAATCATCAAGCGAGAATTCGCAACCGATGCCGTGCAGGACCTCGATAAAGCGCTGCGCATGTTGCACGTTCGACAAAATCGCGGTTTCCGTTACCTCGAAACATATACTCGATGGTGCGACTCCCGAACGATCAAGAGCGTCAACTACATAACCGAGAAATGATTCGTCGGCGAGGGTCTGTCCCGACAGGTTGATCGCGCAACTGCGCCCGCTCGAAATCTTTATTTCGCCAGCCGAAATGGCCATGAGCGACGCATTGATAACCCAGCGATCAATCTGTGGCATGAGTTGATAGCGTTCCGCAGGCCGCAAAAATTCAGCAGTGTTGCCCAAACGGCCATGCGCGTCGGGCAATCGAATCAGGACCTCAACTGACGGACCCGAATCGACACCACCGCTCATCGCAATGATGGGCTGAACTGCCAATTCGAAAGTGTTCTCGTGCAAGGCGCTTTGCAGTAGCCGCAGCCATTGGATATCGCCACGCTCGCGAGCAACCGCTTCGTCGCGTGCTGAGTAGACATGCACCTTCCCCCTTCCCTCTTGCTTCGCGACGTAGCATGCCGAATCTGCGGCGCTCATTACGTCTTGTATAGCGCCGCTTACATGACTTATTTCCACCAAGCCAATCGAAATCCCGATATTGAAAATCTTGTCTTTCCATACAAAGCGATAGTCGGCTATTGCGTTGCATATGTCGGTCGCAATTTGTCGCGCCTTCTCGATCGGGCAACCGATCAAGAGCGCGCCGAATTCGTCACCGCCAAGGCGACCAACAAAGTCGGAGTCGCGCACCTGTTCCTTAATCAGACCGGCAACCTCTCGCAGCATGTTATCGCCCGCCAGATGCCCACAACTGTCGTTAACGGTCTTGAAACGATCAAGATCCATATAGAACAGCATGTGCACAGCCTCTTCAGCGTGCGCAGTATCCATGCCCTCATCGAGCCGACGTTCGAATTCTCGTCGATTAATCAAGCCAGTCAATGCGTCATGCGTCGCCTGATAACTCATTTGCCGTGTCAGGCCGCGGATTTCGCCCACGTCATGAAAAACCACGACCGTGCCCGAAATGCTCTTGCCGGGACCGCGAATAGGCGAAGCGGATATTTCGACAGAATGCTCTTGCTCACCATCGGCACTGACCATTACCGCGCGCCGACCCATATTCACGCGGCGGTGCATGGCCAGACAACGTTCTACGGGGTCGCCCAGAGGCCGACGGTCAGCGTCATCCACCAGCGAGAATAATTCGCCGACGCGGTGCCCGGCAGCATCATCGCGATTGGTCCCGATCAAGGCCTCAGCGGCGAGATTCATATAGTCGATGCGGCCATCGTTGTCGGTTGTAATGACGCCTTCAGCGATCGACTCCAGCGTGTATTGCGCTTGACGCTTGCTCCGGCTGAGGGACACTTCCAGGCTCTTGCGATGACTGACGTCCCTGGCCACTGTAAGGATTGCAGGATGCCCGTGAAACTCGATATTTGTGCTTTGTGCCTCAACCCAGAGCCCGGATTCATTGCCATTGATCAGTTGAATTTCGAGTCGTCGAGGCACGCTTTCGCCGGCGGCACGCTTCGCCATCGTGTTGCGGAACAAGGCGCGATAGGCGGGTTTCACAAGATCCGCGATATCCCGCCCGACCAGTTGCGTCGATTCCAGCCCTATCAAGCTGGCGGCCGAATCGTTCGCGAGAAGGATTTTCTCATCATGAATGATGACGATTTCGGGAAGTGTGCGGGCAAATTCCATAAACAGGCGATCGCGGCCATGGATTTTATCATCGCGCTCACCCAGAGCATCGAACAAGCGGTTAACCGTATTCGCGAGTTGCGCCGAATCCGGGTCAGTTGGGACGGTAAGGCGGCGGCCTACCGACGCGTCCTGCGATGCTTCGAGCAGTTCTTTGTTCATCACTTCGATGCGGCGCTGGGCCCTGCGCTTTTGCATAGCGAACGATATGCCGACCACCACAGCCAATCCCAGTAGGATCGATAGCGCAACAATTATTTTGAGGGACGACATTTTGTTATAATTCTCTGCACAAATAGAGTCTCCAAACGTGGAGATTCGAGGGTCAAGCAGGACTAACACCCTCAGTATTACGCAGCATATCCCAGCAAGATCAACGGGCTGCTGCTATTCACCATAATAAGGCCACACGACGATGAACATCGAGCTCGCGAGACAACAAATGGTGCAACAACAGGTCCGCACCTGGGATGTATTTGACCCTGCGGTTCTCAAGGTTCTCAGTACGGTGCCGCGCGAGCAATTCGTGCCCGCGGGGCTGGAGGCGTTAGCCTTCGCCGAAACCGAATTGCCGTTGCGCCATGGGCAGCTAATGATGACACCAAATGTTGAGGGTCGAATGTTGCAAGCCCTGGATATCAAACCGTCCGACAAGGTATTGGAAATTGGTACTGGCAGCGGTTTTGTTACGGCGTGTCTCGCCAGACTTGCCAACTCGGTTACCAGCATAGATCTGTACGCAGATTTCCAGGATACGGCGGCGGCTCACCTGGCGGACACAGGCATCAGCAATTTCGATCTACAAGTCATGGACGCGACGCAGCAGCTGCCCGACGGAAAATTCGACGTGATCGCAGTAACAGGCTCAATCGAAACGTTCGATCCACGGTTCGTAATGGCGCTCGAGGACGGCGGTCGCTTGTTTGCCGTGGTAGGATCGGCGCCGAACATGGACGCACGATTGGTACGCCGAATCGGCGAGAACGATTGGCGGACGACCAGTCTGTTTGAGACTGAATTGCCAGCTCTGGTTAATGCTGGCCTGGGGCCGCAATTTTCGTTTTGAGGAAGAAACCACTTGGCTGCTTGCTGCATCTAATAGATAGCCGAGCTTTTGCGGCGCATTGCCGCCCGAGGATTATTAACTCGGTTCTTCAATTCCAGTATTGACTGGTTTAGTGTTATAGTTCACTATAACACCTACCAAACTTCCAACCCTTGGCACTTTAGCTGCGGAACGTAAAAAGATGAAAAACGTTATGAATATCAAACATATAGTTGTTATTGTCACTGCCCTTGGAATGGCTGGCCCAATTCAGGCCGAGTCGCTGCTCGAGGTGTACCAGCAAGCGCTGCAGAGCGACCCCAGGATTCACGAAGCCGAGGCACGCCGCCTGGCGGCCCTCGAGGCTCAGCCGCAGGCACGTGGACTCTACCTGCCACAGATCGATATTGATGGCAGCTGGACGAAGTCGGATTCATCCGGCACGAGTATTTTTGAAGATAGCTCTGGCTTGCCGGTCTCTATTAATACAGCGACCGACTCGGAAACGACGCAGTGGCAACTCGGCCTCCGACAAACGATTTTCCGCTGGGACCAGATCGTCGGCATGCGTCGCGCGGACAAAATCGTGGCCAGAGCCGAAGCCGATCGTGAAGCCGCGCAGCAGGATTTGGTTATCCGCGTCTCACAATCCTATTTCGATATTCTGGCCGCCGAAGACCGTCTGACGTCAAGGCACGCCAACCGGCAAGCGATCGCCCGGCAGCTGGAACAAGCGAAACAACGCTTTGAAGTCGGCCTTATTGCCATCACTGATGTGCAGGAATCTCAGGCCGCGCACGATCAGGCGGTAGCCGATGAAATTGCAGCTAAGCGAGTACTCGCTACAGCGCGTAATATCATGCGCGAAATTACCGGCCAGTACGTGGGTGAGCTGTCCGCTCCTGGCGACGATCTGCCGTTGCGCACGCCGGATCCGGCAGCCGAGATTGACTGGGTCGATTTGGCGCTCGCTCAGAACCTGGTGCTCGTATCGAGCCGCCTGGACGAGCAAATGGCCCGTGACGAAATCTCGTTTCGTCGCGATGGTTATTACCCAAGCGTAGATCTTTTCGCTACTACTGGCGCCACCGATACCGAAGCGGATCGTATTGTTGGCGGTCTCTCCACCGTCGCCAACAGCGATGGGGATCGCGACACCTTCGGTATTCAATTCAATATTCCGCTATTTGCGGGCGGTACGAACCGATCACGCGTTAAGGAAGCCATTTACCTGCATCGTGCCTCAACGCAGCAATTGCATCGTGTAACGCGCGAGACCGAGCGACAAACAAGAGATGCCTATCTCGGCGTTCAGGCTGAGAAGAGCCGCGTTGAAGCGCTGGATCAGGCTGTCAAATCCAGCACCACGGCGCTCGAGGCAACCCAGGCTGGCTTCGAAGTAGGAACGAGAACGATTGTTGATGTTCTGAATTCGCAGTTTGCTTTGTATAGTGCGATCACGCAGTTCTACCAGGCTCGTTATGACTACCTGATGAATTATCTGCGCCTCAAGCAAGCCGCGGGCAATTTGCAGATTCAGGATCTTGAGGCGATCGATCAGTGGCTTGTCGATCGTCCGACGCCTGAGGAAAAAATTGCTGCAGAGGCCGAAAGCTAGCGCGCGACTCGCCTAGGAATCGTCAATCAAGGGTTCAAGTAAGCTCAACAATTTTGCCAGCGAGCCGCGGTTTGACAGCACTATTTCGCGACCCCGTTCGCCCATCGCCTTGGCGGCGTCGGGGTTTGCTAGCAGCTCACCAATAGCCGCCGCGAGCTCGGCCGAGTCTTGCACAATGTTGCACGCTCCGTTCTCGACGAACATATCCGCTATTTCCTGAGCATTGAATACATGCGGTCCGCTAATTACGGGTAGCCCCAGTGCAGCTGGCTCGAGCAGATTGTGGCCGCCCACTGGCACCAGGCTGCCGCCGACGAATGCAATGTCGCTGGCGGCGTAGAACAGTGGCAACTCGCCCATCGTATCCAGCAGAAACACTTGGGTCGCTTCATTACAGGGTTGTTCATTGGTTCTGCTTGCGTAGGTAAACTCCCGCTGCTCCACCAGCTTGCGTACGTCGTTGAATCGCTCCGGATGGCGTGGTACCAGTACCAGTAGCAAGCGCGGAAACTGAGCTTTGAGCAACACGTGCGCCGCGAGCACTTGCTGCTCTTCCTGATCGTGCGTGCTGGCCGCGACCCATATCGGCCGGTCTCCAAACATTCTTGCGCGCAGGTCACGGCCGTCTGCAACCAGGTTTTCAGGTAACTCGACATCGAATTTGATATTGCCAATCACCCAGGTGCGTACTGAGCTTGCGCCTAATGATCGAAAACGATCTGCGTCTGCTTTGCTTTGCGCCGCGATGATGATGCCGTGCGACAGCGTTTCTTTGAACAACGGCAATAATTTTCGATAGCCGCCCAATGATCGTGGCGATATTCGCGCACTGACGAGAATCAACGGAATGTCCCGAATACCACAACCACGATAGAGATTCGGCCAGATCTCGGTTTCCATGATCAACGCAAGCTCAGGCTTCGTATTGTTGAAGAAGTGATCCACCGCGGCAGGTAACTCAAACGGAATGTAGGAATGCGCGACCGTATCGCCAAACAGTGTCCGTACATGTGCTGCGCCGGTCGGCGTCACGGTCGTGATCAGGAGTTGGCGATCTGGAAACTGTTTGGATATTTGCCGAACTAGTGGAGCTGCCGCCTGCACCTCGCCCACGGATACCGCGTGGATCCAGATGCAGCGCGAAAATTTCGGGTAGCCGAATCCGAAGCGCTGTCCGAAACCATCGCGATAAGTGCTGTTGCCGATTGCTCGAACGAGCCAATACACCGCTACTGGTATTTGCAGCAGGTAAGCGAGTAGGTTGTAGAGAATGCGCACAGGCTTTGCTGCGGCTAATCGCCTATGCCGACAATTGCTGCTTGATTATCCGCACTTGTCTATCCGAGCTCGCTCTACCCGCACTTGGAATCGCCACAGGACAAACACGTCGTGCAGCCATCCATCATGATAACGGCCGCGGTACTGCACTTGGCACACAAGCGCGCGCCTTCCGGGTAATCACTCTTGGAGAATGCGTCCTGCTGCTTCTTGCTCTCTTCGTACTCAGCACGTTTTTTCTCGAGCAGTTCTCTCTGACCCTCATCCAGAACGGGCTTTACCAGCAAACCGATCGTGATCAGGTGTTTTTCAACGATATAACCAAGCTCAGCAATAATTGATGGCATGAATTTGCCACCCGGCTGCCAGTAACCACCGCGCGGATCGAAAACCGCTTTCAGCTCTTCGACCAGAAACACGACGTCGCCGCCTTTCCGAAAAACAGCCGACATGATGCGCGTCAGTGCGACGATCCACTGGTAATGATCCAGATTCTTGGAATTAATGAAAATCTCGAACGGTCGACGTTTCTCGAACTCCGTTCCCTGATTCAAAATGATGTCGTTTATCGTCACGTACATCGCATGATCGGACATCGGCGTCTTGACCTTATAGGTCGAGCCGACCAGTACCTCCGGTCGCTCCAGCTTTTCGTGCATGCGAATGACTTCAGCACCACTGTCACCGCCGCCCTCACGTTTGTAATCAGGCTTGTCTGCTTTTGCTTCGGCATCCGCTTGTGCAACCGCGTAGCCAACGATTTTTTCGTCGATCTTAATCATGTCTTTCGCTTCTCTTAGCTCTATATCTATGTATCAGAATTTTCCGTAGTAGCCTTCTTTCAAGGCATCGAACAAATTGGCGGCGGTGTGCACCTCGCCATCGTATTCAATCTCTTCGTCACCCTTGAGGTCGACGGACGAGCCGTCGGCAGCTCAAAGGTATACACCGTCTTCTTCAGGTCTTTCTCTTTAACCAGGACGCCCTGGAACGCTTCCGGGTTAAATCGGAACGTCGTACATCCCTTCAGGCCCTGCTCGTATGCGTACAGGTAAACGTCCTTGAATTCCTCATAGGGAAAGTCTGTCGGTACATTGGCCGTCTTGGAAATCGACGAATCGATCCATTTCTGCGCCGCTGCCTGAATGTCGACATGCGCTTTCGGTGAAACGTCCTCCGCCGTTATGAAGTAGTCCGGTAAATTGTTGCCAGTGTCCTCTTCAGCTCCTTCGGGCAAAGCTGCCTCATTGACGAGCGTGCGATACGCAAGCAGTTCGAAGGAAAAGACGTCGACCTTTTCTTTGGTCTTCTTGCCTTGGCGTATCACGTTACGAAAGTAGTGATGCGCGAAGCTCGGCTCGATGCCATTGCTCGCGTTGTTCGCCAACGACAATGAAATTGTGCCAGTCGGCGCGATTGAACTGTGATGTGTAAAGCGCGCGCCCGTTTCTGCCAATGCGTCCACCAATGCCGGATCCTCAGCTGCAATCCTCTGCATATAGCGGCTGTAGCGTGCGTGCAAAATCCGCCCCGCAACCTTGTCGCCTGTCTGATAACCGTCTGCCAGCATCTCCGGACGCTTGCGCAGCATTTCTTCAGTTACCTCAAACTGCTCGTTCATGATCGGCGCCGGGCCTTTCTCGCGCGCCAATTCCAACGCTTCTTCCCAACCAGCCAACGCCAGCTGGCGTGCCACTTCCTCGGTGAACGCAATCGCCTGCTCATCGCCGTACTTCATTCGCAGCATTGTGGTGGTGGATCCCAAACCTAGAAAGCCCATACCGTGGCGCCGCTTTCTTTGAATCTCATTGCGCTGTTGCGGCAGTGGCAAGCCGTTGATCTCGACCACGTTGTCCAGCATGCGAGTGAATACTTTGACGACTTTGCGGAAAGCATCCCAGTCAAAGCGAGCATCATCCGTGAACGGGTCGACCACAAAACGGGTCAAATTCACCGAGCCCAGCAGGCAGGAACCATATGGCGGCAACGGCTGTTCACCGCAAGGGTTGGTTGCACGAATATTCTCGTCGAACCAGTTGTTGTTCATTTCGTTGACCTTGTCGATCAACACAAAGCCCGGCTCTGCAAAATCGTAGGTTGACGCCATGATCAGATCCCAGACACGTCGCGCTGGCATCTTTTTGTATATCTTGCACGCCACCAGGCCCTTGCTATCGGCAACGTAGTTGCCGGCCTCCGGCCATTCGCGCCAAACAAACTGACTGGGATCATTGATATCCAGGCCTTCGTCGTCGACCTCTTTCTGCGAAACCGGAAAGGCAACACTCCAATCGGCTTGCTTGATGACTGCCTGCATGAAGTCGTCCGTGACTAACAGCGATAAGTTAAATTGCCGCAAGCGGCCGGCTTCGCGCTTGGCACGAATGAATTCGAGAACATCCGGATGTCCAACATCAAAGGTGCCCATCTGCGCTCCGCGTCGACCGCCGGCGGATGAGACCGTAAAACACATCTTGTCGTAGATATCCATGAATGACAGCGGCCCAGAGGTGTACGCGCCTGCCCCGCTGACGTATGCGCCCTTCGGCCGTAATGTCGAGAACTCATAGCCAATACCGCAGCCGGCTTTGAGGGTCAGTCCCGCCTCATGGACCTTATTAAGAATGTTGTCCATCGAATCGCCAACCGTGCCAGACACGGTGCAGTTGATGGTGGATGTCGCTGGTTTGTGTTCGCGCGCTCCGGCATTCGAGATGATTCGTCCGGCCGGGATCGCGCCACGGCGCAAAGCCCAGAGAAATTCTTCAAAATATTCGTCGCGTTTTGACTCGACTTCGACACTGGCTAGCGCGTTCGCGACACGTTTATAGGTGTCGTCAATCGACGCGTCTATTTTTTCTCCGTCTTTCGCTGTCAGTCGGTATTTCGTATCCCAGATATCAACTGATGCTGCTTGAAATTCGATGTCGGTGACCGTGTGTGCATCCAGATTTACGGCAGACTTCATGCCTTTCTTACTCCCTTTTCTCCGACAGGAGACCCCTAAATTATTGTCAAATAACACTTTTTTCGAAGGCAAAGAATCCTGCCCACCGCGTGTGTGAAACTGCGCGGCGAGTGCCCCAAAAGGCCTCTTTTCCTTCATTGTTTGGACACAAGATGTTGTGTCCGGACGTTAATAAGATTATGCCCGAAACGGTCGACTGTCAAGGGTTTGCGGTAATTTTCTCTACACCTTTTTCCTTTTACTTTACAGTGACTTATGGATTGTACTGCAGTAAGTACTTTAAAAACATAGGAAAAAAAATGACACTTTCGTGAAATTTTTTATTCACTACATCTAGTGGCATAAAGTAACACCCTGTTTGTGCGCATTATAGCCTCCAAAAAGTCGCGAAAACGGCCTCTTCGCAGCCTTGAATTGTCCATTCGAGCCCCTATCTCGGCTAGCAACAACACATTGGCAATAGCAATTTAGGAGATAAATCATGAGTCTTATACGTTTTGAACCCTGGTCCCTCGTCGATCGCACGCATCGTGACAGCAACCGCAATTGGGTGCCGGCCGTGGACATTTTTGAAGAGACAGATCGCTTCGTAGTACGCGCTGACGTGCCGGGCGTGAACCCTGCCGACATTGAAGTAAACATGGACAACGGCGTGCTCAGCGTGGTCGGCGAGCGTACGGGCGAAGATCGCAGCAAGGTCGACGGCGTATCGCGTTTTGAGCGCGTATTGGGTCGCTTCCAACGGCGTTTTACGTTGCCGGAGACCGCTGACGCTGACGGCATAAAGGCAAAGAGCAGTAACGGCATTCTGGAAATCAGCATTCCGAAACAGGCGACTGTTCAGGCACGTCGAATTACCGTCGAAGCAGCATGATCGGTATGCACCACCACGCCCGATTGCGACCCTTGGTCGCTATCGGGCATCCTTGGTTTAATGAACCCGTTCGCAGGCACAATGTCTGATATTGGTGTAAGTGATATAAAAGACGTGAAAACGAGGTAACTGATGAAGAACCATTCCCGACTAGTGCTGACCGCTCTGCTGCTGATGGCGACCGCCATTACTAATGCGGCTTTACCCAACTCTGTCGACGGCGAGGCATTTCCGAGCCTGGCGCCATTGGTAGAAAGGGCATCGCCGGCAGTGGTCAACATTCGTGTCAGCCAGACTGTCACGCAGCGCTCGACCATCGGGGACGAAGCATTCCGTCGCTTCTTCGGCATTCCCGACAGTGGCGGTGGTTCGCGGGAAGTAGCCAGCGCCGGTTCCGGGGTCATTGTCGACGCTGAACGCGGTTATATATTGACCAATCATCACGTCGTCGCAGACGCTGACGAGATTCAGGTATCGCTGATGGATGGCGAAATCCTCGACGCAGAAATTGTTGGTTCGGACGAAGCAACTGACATTGCGCTTATAAAAGTCGAAGGCAAGGGTCTCGTTGAGATGCCCATCGGCGACTCCGAGATTGTTCGCGTCGGCGACTTTGTACTCGCCATTGGCAACCCCTTTGGTCTGGGCCACACGGTCACCTCGGGAATTGTCAGCGCATTGGGACGCACCGGTATCAACCGCACAGGCTACGAAGACTTTATACAGACGGACGCCTCCATTAACCCTGGCAACTCGGGCGGAGCACTGGTCAACATGCGCGGCGAGTTGGTCGGAATCAATTCAGCCATCATTAGTCGCTCGGGCGGTAATGTGGGCATCGGCTTTGCTGTACCCACAGAAATCGCCCGCTCGGTCATGAATCAGATCCTCGACTTTGGCGAAGTTCGCCGTGGCCTCCTGGGCGTCTCTATCCAGACTATCGATAGTGACATTGCGAAAGCGCTGGAAATTAATGTGGACAGTGGCGCGCTAATTTCGCTGATTGAGCCCGGCTCGGCAGCAGAGGATGCAGGTCTGCGGGTCGACGACATCATCGTTGCTGTAAACGATGAGAAAATTTCGGGCGCTTCTGAGTTACGCAATACGATCGGTCTCATGGGATTTGGTGAGGAAATCGAAATTGAATTTATTCGTGGTGACGAAGCGCTCTCCACAACTGCGACGCTCGGCGAACAGCGACGAGCAGCCAGTGTAAGCGTCGGCACGGACGTTCATCCTGGCCTTGAGGGCGCGGAATTCGGATCGTCATCGTCGCGCGGCATCGACGTCACATCTGTCGTCCCTGACAGCCCTGCCGCACAGCGTGGACTGCGCGCTGGAGATGTCATCACCGCAGCAAATCGGCGCGAAGTAAGCACCTTGGAAGACCTGGGGGCAATCGCAGCAACCAGCAGTCGACTGTTTTTGCTTGTGCTTCGCGACGATCGCGATATATTGCTACAGATTCGATGACGTAACGCTCGACGACCGGATGCCTCTGACACCTACTGTCGCTAAAAATGCTCGATACGGCCTTGCTGCGGCCGTCCTGTGTCTTGCGGGCGCCTCGCAGGGCGCCGAAATTGAGCAGCAACGTGACTTGTTCAAGAGCGTATTTGCAGGGGTCGAACGCGGCAACTGGAGTACGGTTACCGATCTAAGCTCGGTTGAGCAAGACAGCTTGTCGGACTATCCGCTTTGGCCAGATCTGCGCGCGACTTATCTGCGCGCCACTATCAAGACCGCCAAGCATGCTGAGATCGAAGCGTTTCTCGACGAATACGGAACACTGAAACCGGCCCGTGATCTGCGCTACCGCTATGCCTTGCATCTTGCCGCCGCCGGCGACCTGGCTGAATACCTGCGCATTTATCAGCAGTTTTACCAGGGACTCGAGATCGAAAATCTCGATTGTCTCGCCTTACACGCGGAAGTTGAAGGTGGCCGTCAACAACGGGTCGTAAATAGAGCCAAAGGTCTGTGGCTGGTCGGCGCCAGTCAGGCGCAAGAATGCGACGCGGTATTCGAATTTCTCGAATCGCAGAACCTCATCAGTCATAGCGATTATCTAAAACGATTTAATCTCGCCATTGAGGCGAAGGAATTTTCACTCGCCAGGTGGTTAGGTCGTTCTATCAATCAGGCGCACGTTGATATCGCAGGTCAATGGCTCAGCGCCCAAAGCAACCCGGAGAAATTCGCGCGACGACACCTCAACTGGAAGAGCGACACTGTCACTCGTCAGCAATTGGCGTACGCGATTGAGCGCATTACCTATCGTGACCCGGACCTCGCGCATGAGCTGTGGCTGCAAGTGAACAAAATGCACGGATTCTCCGCCAAGCAGGAGTTACTCACCGAACGACACATTGCTCTATGGACCGCCCGCGATCATTTGCCGGATGCATATCTGCGGCTAATTCAATTGCCGGCCGCCGCACAAAATGACGAAGTGTCTCGCTGGCGTGCGAGAACCAGCCTGCGTCAGAAAAACTGGAATAAGCTGCTCGCTGACATCAGCCTGATGGCTAACGAGGAACGCAACAGTGAAGAATGGCTGTATTGGAATAGTGTCGCATTGCGGCGTGAGGGTCCGTCTTTCGAGGCTGACGCGGCGCTCACGAAACTGGCAGCTGAACGCAGCTACTATGGATTCCTCGCTGCGGACGAATTGAAGCTGGGCTACGCATTGGATGATGCGGCGTTCGAAGCTGACGAGGCAGTTATTGCGAAGCTTGAGAAACGGCCAGAACTCATTCGCGCGCGCGAATTATTTCTGGTCGGTCTCGACGGGCGCGGTCGATCGGAGTGGGATATCGTTGTCGCTTACCTGAAACCGGAACAAAAAGTTCAGGCGGCGAAACTCGCTAGCCGCTGGGGTTGGCACTCGCGTGCGATCTCAACAATTGCCAGTGTCGGGCAGTATGACGACTTGTCATTGCGTTACCCGCTGCCGTACCACAGCACTTTCGAGCAGCACGCCGCGACCGCCAATATTCCGTCCCAGTGGGCCTACGGAATCGCGCGCAGCGAGAGCCTGTTTATGCGTGATGTTCGTTCCAGTGCCGGCGCTATTGGGCTGATGCAATTGATGCCAGCCACCGGCAAGGAGGTCGCTGCGGCCATTAGCTTGCCGTATTCTGGTGTCGATACCTTAACGAATCCACAGAGCAATATACGGCTAGGTACTACCTATCTGGGCCAAATGGCCGAACGCTACGGCGGCAATCGAGTACTGGCTACGGCGGCCTACAACGCTGGCCCACATCGCGTCGACAGCTGGTTGCCAGCGTCGGGAACGCAAGACGCACGTATCTGGATCGAGAACATTCCCTTCAATGAGACGCGCATGTACGTACAACGCGTAATGGCCGCAGAGACGATTTTCCATTGGCGCATGACAGGCAAGATCCGGCGTCTGTCCGGCGAAATGCCTCAGGTCGATTCTGCGAGCTTGCTCGCCGCGCTGTAAAAACACGACAAATCGTCGTCGCACTCTTCCAGCAGTTGTCGAAATTCCTGAATTCGTCCGTGATACAGCGTGGTCGACACCAGCCGAGCATTGTTCAGTTCACTTTCAAGCCACTGCGGCGCGGCATTGTTCGTCGCCGCAAACAATTTATTTGCTGCATCGGCGAAAGCGCGTAAGCGTTCCTGCTTTTGCAGTCGTTTTTGCTCGACAGCCAAGTCGACGTCGTAAATCACGTTCAGATCATCGCGCGCCGTTGCGACAAGCTTTGCGAAGTCGGCCCGCACTTTTCTGGTTTCGCGCCAAGCCGACAACTGTTCCGATTCCTGACGGCTTGCCAGCCAGCGCTGCATACCAATCTCTTCAACTGCTGTCGCAAATGACTCATTGAATTCGGTGTCATCCTTGACGTACAGCATCTGGTGCGCGAGTTCATGAAACATTACTGCCACCAGCTCTGACTCTCCCCAGTGCATCATTGTGTTGAGAACAGGATCGCTGAATCGGCCCAGCGTTGAGTAAGCAGCAACACCCCCAAATGCGACGTCGTAGCCTTGCCCACGAAGATCGTCGGCTTTTTTCTGCGCCTTGTCCTGCGAGAAATAGCCGCGATAACTCACGCAACCGACAATCGGATAACACCAGGTTTTAGCCTGTAGCGAAAACTCTGGAACAGCAACAATGTTCCAGACAACGAAGTCTCGTTCGAGATCGGCATAACTACGGTAACTGTCGTTGTCTGGCAATCCCAAATTGTCGATAGAGAATTGCCGCGCTGCGGTGACCACAATCAGCTGCGCGACGAGCTCCGTTGGAGATTCTTCAGACGCAACGATCTCCTCGATGGGCTCGCGCTTACGACTGATTTCCATCTGACCACGTGCCGCCTGCATGTAATAACAGCCGGACAACGTCAATAACACTGTGGTGATGGCAAGTCTTTGACACCAAACGACGATGATCGGATTCATATAGCCCTGTTTGCTAGAATCGCCCCATGCAAGTGTACCTCGTCGGTGGCGCTGTTCGTGACGAACAGTTGAAAATTCCTGTCAAGGAACGGGACTGGTGTGTTGTGGGTGCGACACCGGATGAGTTACTGGCTCTGGGCTACAAACCGGTAGGCAAGGACTTCCCGGTGTTTTTGCATCCTGAAACACACGAAGAATACGCATTGGCAAGAACGGAACGTAAGACCGCGGTCGGCTATCACGGCTTTTCGTTTAACACCGACCCCAATGTAACCATCGAGGAAGACCTAAGCAGACGCGACTTGACGATGAACGCCATCGCCAAGGATGCAGACGGCAATCTGATCGATCCCTTCGGCGGTATGGATGACATTGCACGCGGCATAATTCGGCATGTATCTGATGCCTTTGCCGAAGATCCAGTTCGCATCTTGCGAGCCGCGAAATTCGCCGCTCGATTTGCAAATCGCGATTTTCGCATCGCGCCGGAGACACGAGACCTGATGCGACAAATGGTAGCAGCCGGAGAGGCGGACGCCTTGGTACCTGACCGTGTGTGGAAGGAAACGGAAGCGGCACTTGCCGGACCCGATCCGCGTGTTTTCTTTGAGGCGTTGCGCGCATGTCGTGCACTCGACGTCCTATTCCCTGAAATTAGTGCACTGTTCGGCGTTCCGCAGCCGTCTAAGTGGCACCCAGAGGTAGACACCGGCTTGCACACAATGATGGTGCTCGAGCAGGCGACCGAACTGTCCGCTGACATCGAGGTTCGATTTGCGGCGCTGGTTCACGACCTTGGTAAAGCGACGACCAAACAAGATGACTGGCCTAGCCATCCCGGGCACGAACTGCGCGGCAAGGACATCATTAAGGCAATGAGCGAGCGTTTGCCGTTGCCTCGTGCCTGTCGGGACCTCGGCGCGCTGGTTTCTGAATTCCACACGCATTGTCACCGCGCCAGCGAATTGCGTGATCAGACCATGGTTAAGGTTCTGGAAAAAACGGACGCATTTCGACGCCCTGAGCGGTTCGAACAATTCCTGCTCGCCTGCGAGTCCGACGCGCGAGGGCGAACTTCGTTCGAAAACAGCGACTATCCACAAGCGGATATGATGCGAAAGGCGTTCAACGCCGCCGCCGGCGTCGACAGTGCCGGCATCGCTGCACAACATGCAGCGGCAGATATTCCGGAAGCCATTCGACGTGCCCGGATTGCCGCGGTTGGCAAAAGTCGCACAGCAGCCTAGCTACCGTAAAAGTATAAGTAGATGGAAACGAAGGTGACGTCACCGTACAAATCGGAATCGTCATACCCAAGCCCGAATTCGATGTCAGTTTTGTTGGAAAGTGGTCGCAGATAACTGACGGTTACAGATTTCGTGCGTGACTGATCCAATACACTCTTCCAGGTACTGAAGTCGAGTTCCCATCGTTGCAGCCCTGCATTCAACGCGAAATCGAGACTGGCGCGATTGTCGATAAGATTGTTGATCAGGCTGAGTCGAGAAACTGTTATCAGACTTACCGCATCTCGATTCTCATCTGGCCGAAAATCCACGCTGTAGTCATACTTTATTCCCGACACGCTCATGCTGAAAGCATCGGTGAATTTGTACCGTACTCGCGCGCCAATGCCATCTGCGTCAAAAGCAAATTCTCTGCCGGGAAAAAACTCTGTTTCTGGAATAATGAAATCGAAATCGCGATATTCATATTCGCCGGCCACCATGAACTTGTCATTTTTATAATAAACAGAGCTGCGCAGATCAACTGAATCCAACAGATCCGGATCACCCCAGTAGGCGATGCCAATAGTGACGCCCAGAGGATTAAAATAGTGGTCGAGTTCGACGTCGCCGTAAATAGTGTCGCTGCTGCGACCGGAGGGTAGCTCAACCGAACTGGCCGAGAATCCTGCTGACAGGAAAGTGCCGTTGTCGAAACTAATACCCGCAATCAGGCTGCCGCGAAATCCTTCGTCTGAGTCCGTCTCTACGCCACCGCCTATCAGATAGCCGTCAATATCGGCATGCGCCGATCCGGCAAGCAGCAGAATGATCAAATACTTAGACAAACGCATACAGAATCACAGCTGCCAGCGCGATGCGGTAGATGGCGAATGGCAGCAAACCCACACGATTAACAAAGCGCATAAAGAATTCGATGCTCAGATAAGCGACGATTGCGGAGATGACTGCGCCGAACGCGAGCTGCCCCCATGCGACTGTGGCATCAGATCCCGACAGAACGAAAAGTTCGTAGGCCGTCGCCAACAAGATAACCGGCACTGCCAACAAGAACGAAAAGCGCGCCGCATCCTTCCGCTCGAAGCCCAATGCCAAGGCTGCAGTGATTGTTATGCCTGAGCGCGACGTGCCAGGCACTAAGGCCAACGCTTGTGCAAGACCGATCAGTACGGCATCTCTGATTCGGAGCGTTGTCAAAATACGTTCTTTCTTCGCAAAACGATCAACGACCAACATAAGTACGGCATAACCAGCCAGCGTCGCCGCAATAACAGACGGGCTGCGCAGGTTTTCGCCAATCCAGTCACCGAGCATCAGACCAACGACAGCCGCAGGTATTGTGGCAAGACCGATCGCCAACGCCAGCCGCGACTCGAAAGTTGATACCTGGCCACCGAGCAGTTGTTTACTGCCGCGCAATAATCCAAGAACGTCACCACGAAAATAGATCAACACCGCAGTAAGCGACCCGAAGTGCATCGCAACATCAAACGCCATGCCCTGGTCGGACCAACCGAAAGCGATCGGCACCAACACCAGATGTCCGGAGCTGGAAATGGGCAGGAATTCAGTTAACCCCTGAACGATCGCCAGAACGATGACTTGTATTTCGCTCATAAAGAAAAGGTCCTGTCGGCCGTTGCGAAACTCGACGGTAAATTATCCAAAGCGCGGCTCATCCCCAAACACTTAAAGTTCTCACCCATCTCGCCCGGGAGAGTCAAAATTTTAACTTGTGCGGACAATCGCAGCTGTGCGGCAGGTGCCAATTCCGTAAAGTCAGCGAGCTCCTCAGTCAGACCACCATTGACCAGAAAATGTGCCTGCGATACGTATCCGGCAATACTGAGCCCGCTATCGATCGCAACAGATGCTGCCGCCGAGAAATCCACCCAGGACGTGATGTCCTGAATGCCTGGAAGAATCAGCGCATCAGCATGCGCGTGATGGCGGAAATGGCAGCGCAGCCAACCGTCGCTGCGATCGGCCGCGTAGTACTCACGTCGGCTCACTCCATAGTCAAACAGAAGCGCCATTCCGGCCCGCAGAGTGGCGGCGATATCCGCCACCCATGCTGCTGCCGCCAGATTGACTTCAGACACGTAAGCGTCCGGCAGCCGCTGACCCAGATCCTTCTCGATCGAAGCCACTGCCTCCGCCAATAATGCTGGCGCTACGCGTTCGACGAGAGTGAAATGATCATCCTCGACTTCGACACACAGCTGTGCGACATGATTCGAGCGCCGTATGAATCGTTCCACCGGCATTGCATCCAAAACCTCGTTTGCGAGGACGACGCCGTGATGTTCGTCCGGCAAATGATCGAGCCACATTACTCTGCTCGCCAGCTCCGGTACTGCGCTTTTGATATGCGATTCCTGGCGTTCACGAAGATCAGCCGATACTTCAAGAATCCGATAACTATCAGGCAACGCATCCAGTTCCTTAAGTCGGGTCAGAATGTCCGCAGCGAGCTTGCCGCTGCCCGCGCCAAATTCCAGTATTGAGGCCTGCCCATAATTTGTTCTCACCTCCGCCAACGTTGCAGCGCATTGGCGGGCGATCACGTAAGCAAATAAGGAGGAAACTTCGGGCGCCGTGGTGAAGTCACCGTCAGGGCCGAATTTCGCTGCTCCCGCGCTGTAGTAGCCCAAGCCCGGCGCGTACAGGACTTCATGCATGTAGGCTGCGAAACTGATGCAGCCCCCAGCTGCCGCGATTTTGTCGGACACATGGCGAGCCACCAGCGCGCTGTGGGCAGCGCTAATCGAGTCCGCTTCGGGAAGCGTGCCTTGCTCTGAATGTTGCATAGAATCCCAGATGCCTTTATGAATACTATTCGTCTTTATGAATGCTACTCAATGATACGAGTTTACGAGGTTGAACAATGGCAACTTTACCCAGCCTGAGCGGCAAGGTCGCGTTGATCACGGGCGCTGCCCGTCGGATTGGTGCCACTATCAGCCGCTGTTTACATGAAGATGGAGCTAACGTTGTCATTCACTATCGCGGCTCTGCAGACGACGCGATGACGCTTTGTGCAGAGCTCAATGCGATACGCCCCGATTCCGCGATGTCGATTCAGGCCGATCTGACCGCAACCAGACGACTGCCCGATCTCATCGCCGCGACCAAGGCCTGGCACGGCACTCTGGACATCCTGATCAATAATGCATCGAGTTTCTACCCGACACCGATCGGCGAAATTTCCGAAGACAGTTGGAACGAGATTGTCGGCGCAAATTTGAAGGCGCCGCTGTTCCTGTCTCAGGCAGCGCTCGAAGCGCTGCGAATATCGCACGGCGTCATCATCAACATTGTGGATATCCACTCACAGCGTCCGTTGCGGGATCATGCTGTGTACGGATCTGCCAAAGCAGGTCTTGCGATGTTAACGCGCTCGCTGGCCAAGGACCTGGCGCCCGAAATTCGTGTCAATGGTGTATCCCCTGGGGCGATCATGTGGCCCGAATCAGAAATGAGCGACGAGACCAAGAATACGATCCTCGAGCAAATTCCGGCGGGACGGACCGGTAGCGCGAGCGATATTGCCGGATGCGTGCTGTATCTCGTTCGTGACGCGACTTATGTGACCGGCCAGATAATCGCCGTTGACGGCGGCCGTTCTATTGGTTGGTAGGGCCGGTTGTGACGGCAACACTCACAGCAGCGATTGGATGACTCTCCTTGTCAAATTCGCGCCAATGCTCTGTGATCATCTTTCCGGTCTCCGGGTGCCTCAAATCAGGCGCAATCTCAGCTAAGGGGCCAAGCACGAAGCTGTACTTGAGAATGTCAGTGCGCGGCACACGAATCGGTCCCGAGTCCAATACCAGATCGCCGTAAAGTAGCAGATCTATGTCCAGAGTCCGTGCGGAAAAGCGTGATTCGCCACGTTGCCGACCGGCCACTTTGTGAATGTCTTCGATGGTTTGATGAATCTCGGAAGGGCTCAGGTCCGAATCAAAACCAAGCACAAGATTGAGAAAGGGTGCGCCGTCAAAGCCGGCTGCTTTGCTACGGTATATATTCGACATCTCGAGCACGCCAAATCGCAGGCAAAGTTCTCGTATTCCGAGTTGCAGGTATTTCTCCGGTTCGACGTTGCTGCCAAGCCCGAGATAGATTTTCGCCATTATCAGATAGACTCAGGGAGTCTTCTAAGGAGTGTCCGGCCGGGTTCCTCGTTCGATCCGCACACCCACACCCTTTGCGCCACGAATTGCACCCGGTTTGTTGACTCGCACCTGAACCCACGCTACGTCAAATTCGTCGAGCACGATTGCGGCAATGTTCTCCGCCAGCGTCTCGACCAGCTGAAAACTCGAATCGCCGACGAAAGCCTGAACGCGCTTCGCGACCGACTTGTAGTTCAGGGTGTCTTCGACCTTATCGCTGGCGGCCGCCTTGCGAATATCAGCGGACATTTCCAGATCGATAGCAACCGTCTGGCGAATCTTGCGCTCCCACTCCCAGATCCCGATAACGGTCTCAACCTTCATGTCCTGCAGGAAAATCGTATCCATGTGTCCTCAATCCTGTTCGCGTTGCGCACCGGGTCGCAGCAGCGTCGCCAGCGGCCAGCGAGCTTGCGCCTTAACCTCCCCGGCACTTTGAGCGTCGGCCAGCCGTAAAGCGCCGGCCACCGCGATCATCGCACCATTGTCGGTGCAAAACTCCATTCGCGGGTAATAAACATCGCCGCCAAAACGCTCAGCCATTTCCTGCCGCAACAACTTGTTAGCACCGACCCCGCCGGCAATAACAATGCGATTGAGTTGCTCGCTGTTCGCGGCCTGCAATGCTCGACCCACCAGAGTATCGACCGCAGCACGCTGAAAGGATGCCGCGATATTTGCTCTGTGTTGCTCGAGAGCGCCCTCTTCGTCTGCTTTGCGCACGACCAGCATCAGCGCAGTTTTGAGGCCGCTAAAGCTAAAGTCGAATCCTGGCCGATTCAACATGGGTCGTGGCAAGGAATATGCAGTTTCGTCGCCACGCTCAGCCAGTGCAGCGAGTGCGGGGCCACCGGGATAACCCAAGCCAAGCAACTTTGCAGACTTGTCGAAGGCCTCACCGACCGCGTCATCCAGTGTTGTGCCAAGTAGTTCGTATTCGCCGAGGCCGCGAACAGCAATAAGCATCGTATGCCCACCAGAGACCAACAGAGCTAAAAATGGATATTCCGGCGCTTCGTCTTCAAGCATTGGCGCCAGCAAGTGGCCTTCCATGTGGTGCACCGGGATTATAGGGCAGTCCCAGGCGAGTCCAAGGCCATTTGCCATACCGCTACCTACCATTAGCGCGCCGACCAGGCCCGGACCTGCGGTGTATGCGATCGCATCCGGCCGCTCGATCCTGGCGGCTGCCAAGACCTGCTCTACCAGCGGCAATAGACACCGAATATGGTCGCGTGAGGCTATTTCCGGGACAACACCACCGTAGACAGCATGCAAATCGACCTGACTGTGCAGGGCATCGGCAAGCAAGCCCTTTTCGGTGCTGAACACGGCTACGCCGGTCTCGTCGCAGCTGGTTTCGATGCCTAGGACGTTCATAGGCCGCGGATCATACCGCATAGGGCGAAAAGCACCCTGAACCCTCATATTTGGGCCGATAAGGCTTGGAATTCGTCGAAATATGCCGTTATAATGCGCGGCTGAGCCCCGGCCATGCGCCGGGTTTATTTATTTCTAAAAGACCTGAATTCGTATGCCCAGTGTTCGCATCAAAGAGAATGAATATTTCGACGCCGCTTTGCGCCGCTTTAAGCGTGCCTGCGAAAAAGCTGGCGTACTGACAGAATTGCGTCGTCGTGAGTATTACGAGAAACCGACACAGGAGCGCAAGCGCAAGAAAGCAGCCGCGGTAAAGCGCCACCTGAAAAAGATTTCTCGGGACGATGCCAAGCGCAAGCGTCTGTACTAGCTCTTGTAAAGCCTTGTACTTGTTAATGCCTTGTACTTGTAATGCCTTACGTAGTGCTTTCATTTAGCCACCGCATAATTCGTACTTAGGCGACGCAACCGCCATGTCCATGAAAGGCCAAATCACAGAAGATATGAAGTCCGCCATGAAGGCCGGTGAAAAAGACCGGCTCAAAGTGGTGCGCTTGATGCTGGCTGCGATCAATCAAATTGAGATTGATCAGCGCATCGAACTCGACGATGTCGCCGTGCTCGGCGTGATTGAAAAAATGATCAAGCAACGTCGTGATTCTGTCGAACAGTTTCAAAAAGGCAATCGCAATGATCTGGCAGACATCGAACTTGCCGAGATCGAGATCCTTGCTACCTATTTGCCCGAACAATTGGGCGATACAGAAGTCGACGCTTTGATCGACGCAGCTATTGCCGCCACCGGGGCACAGAGCATTCGCGACATGGGCAAGGTTATGGGCAATCAAATTGAGATTGATCAGCGCATCGAACTCGACGATGTCGCCGTGCTCGGCGTGATTGAAAAAATGATCCCGG
>PVMS01171575.1_pt1 | contig 22554 bp, 21 predicted proteins | sample 1853461 | NCBI WGS metagenome assembly PVMS01 (sample SAMN08582032, study PRJNA380276) | Marine sediment metagenome, whole genome shotgun sequencing project. | isolation source: ocean sediment barecode stripped | collected 2017 | reverse complement strand
TTCACGCAGATCGCAGGCGTATCGTTATTGGCAGGTATCGGCTTTACCATGTCCATATTTGTCGCCCAACTGGGTTTTGGCGAGCGGGAAGATATGCTTTTGATGGCCAAAACAGGCATACTGGCGGCTTCTTTGCTGGCGGGCTTGGCAGGCTATGCCTGGCTCTACCTGGCCAGCAAGCCGAAACCGGTCCCTGACGAATCTAAATAATGAGAACCAGTTTGCACGTCTTGCGGCGCGCAAGCCTGGGCGCGGCATTGGCGCTGTGCATCTCAAGCCCGGCACTGGCAGCCACACTGAACAGTGATCCTGTACTATCCTTACAGGCCCTGTACGAACGCGCTAAAAGCACGCTTGATAACCCGGGCCCTGAAAACCCTTTTTATCTCCAGGCAAATCACACAAAAGAAATCGACTCAGGCGAGGCTGCCGTATATATACCGCTTGGCCTGGAAGACGTCGCAAGCGCACTTGGCACGCTCAGCAACTGGTGCGACATACTGCCCTTGCATATCAACGTAAAAACCTGCACTTACAATCTGGCAGGCAACCAGATGACCCTGTACATGGGTCGAAAACACTACCAGGGCCCGGATGCGGCGTTTGAACTCGTATATCGTTTTCATACGATCAGCACGGAAAACTATTTTGCAGCCATCGCACACGCAGACGAGGGCCCGCTAAGTACGACCGACTACCAGATTAAACTGGAATTTACCAGCATTGACGGTAAAACATTCGGCCGGATCTATGTAGCAAACCATCAAAGCTGGATGAGCCGAAAAGGCATGGAGGTGTACCTTTCGACGTTGGGCAAGGATAAAAAAGGCATCAGGGTGATAGATCGCGACACTCAGGGCAGGCCCATCTATTCAAGCGGCGCAGTAGGCGTTGCTGAGCGTAACCTGGTCAGGTATTACCTTGCCTTCACGACATTTTTTAAACGAGGCCCAGAAACGGACGCCGAAAAACGTTACGAGGCACAACTCCACGACTGGTTTGCACGTACAGAAAAGTTTCCGCAGCTTTATGAGATGAGCAAATCCGAATACCTTGACAGCAAGCTCCGGGAACGCCGGAACCAGTTAGCCTTACAAAAGAGCATCACCCCTAAATAGTAAAGCATCTCCAATTCGGGGAATACCGCAGAATACGGCTTAACGGTTAGAATAGCCGCAAAATAACACTCCCGGATATTTCATGAATTCGTGCGATGATCGCGCAGCCCAAAAATATAATGCCTGGGGTCTGACAGTGTCCGTTTGCAAATCGAACCAGACTGATTAGCGCTGAACTCGTGTGTACGGTCGATTGAAGCCCCAATATATAGTAAAAGATTGCTGTGGAATCAACAGACAGGTGAGGGCGCATGCAATTCGTGAATTATTCGGGCTATATTAGACAATCGAGGAAAAGTAATGGTATTTGAAGATTTTACGTCTGCCTGGCAGATATTTCTGTTTTCTGGATTCATTCTCGCCCTGATTATGGGTGCGGTAGTCAATAAAACCGGCTTCTGCACCATGGGTGCCGTATCTGACTGGGTCAACCTTGGGGATACGGGCCGATTTAGAGCCTGGTTTTTATCCATCGGCATCGCCATGCTCGGCGTTATAATTCTAGAATACACGGGTGTCGTACGCCCTGATGATGCCTTTCCGCCTTATCGCATGAGCGAACTTGTATGGCTGGAAAATATCCTTGGTGGCTTGATGTTCGGTGTCGGCATGACGTTTGCCAGCGGCTGCGGTAATAAAAATCTGGTACGTCTGGGTGCGGGAAATTTTAAATCAGTGGTCGTACTGTTCATTATTGGCTTAATCGCCTATTTCATGGTGAACCCCTTCCCGGGTAGTGATAAAACGCTATTTTCGCTACTATTTTACCCCTGGACCAGTCTAACCACCCTGAGCCTGAATACGCAACAGGACCTGGGCAGCCTGATTGCAGGTACTGATAATGCAGTAAGCGGACGCCTGATCGTGGGATTGATATTGGGCCTGGGCCTGGTTTTTCTCGCGCTCAAGTCACGGGATTTTCGTAAAGACAAAGATCATGCGCTCGCAGGCATCGTAATTGGGCTCGCTGTTCTAGGTGCCTGGGTCGCTACCAGCATAATTTTAGTCAATGCCGATGATGAAATCGTCTCGCTTTCGGCGTATTACACAGACTGGGATCTTTACGCCTTTGATGACACAGGAAAACCGGCTGTAGGAGCCCCACTTAGCCCGCAATCCTACACCTTTATTAACCCCCTGGGACAGGCCCTGGGTTTTCTGACCGTAGGCAAACTGGCTTCCAGTTTTCTGACCTTTGGCGTCGTTGCAGCATTTGGCGTTATTGTAGGTTCGTTCCTGTGGGCCCTGTTTACCAAAGGCCTGCGCATTGAATGGTTTGCTTCATTCAAAGATTTTTACACCCACGTAATCGGTGCAAGCCTGATGGGTTTTGGCGGCGTACTTGGCATGGGCTGCACCATCGGCCAGGGCATCACCGGTGTTTCAACCCTGGCACTGGGTTCTTTCCTCACCATCATTTCAATCATCATCGCCAGCGCACTGACCATGAAGATTCAATATTACAAAATGGTATACGAGGAAGAGGCCAGCTTTGGCAAGGCACTGGTGGCGGGCATGGCTGACCTGCACCTGTTGCCTAATGGCTTACGAAGCCTTGACAAAGTTTAGAAGTATAAATTATGGAGTGTCCGACTGCATATACTACAATCATGCGGCCATGCAAAATTATTTAAAAACAATAATAATTCCGTTAATCAACTCATTACAACCGATCATCAATGGATACGATTCTACTGTAAGAATTTATTAATATTCTGAATGCTCATTCAGTTTTTTGCTAGTTGACAGCGTACATTTGTTAAGGCATAAGAGTCTTCGCTCAAGAATAATTATGAACTAAATTATTATTCTCGGCACTTTCCAAAATTTATGCATCAATTAGGTATTATAAACATGAATAAAATTACAATATTAGTCGCTGGAGCAATCGCGTTGTCATTTGCTGGCTCCTCTGTAGCGGCAAAACCGGGACAGGGTGGCACGACCACTCCTGAGGAAGAATTCAATGGTAACGGAGCACCAAGCGGTTCTCATTACGGATTGAATCTCATAGGAATGGAGTACGAAAAAAATGCCGCTGACGGCGAGACTAAAGGGAGCGGCCACCGTATCTTTGTTAGGCTGAATGGCAAAACCAAAATTTTATTGAGGGAATCTCTAGAGCAAAATAAATTTGAAGTTATCGATTATGATGGAACTGACGGTGAGGCCATGTTTGCTCTTCCTGCTCCAGACCCTGAGTGTGACGATATTACGGCATATTCAGTTTACATAAGAGCTCTGACACCGCATGGTAGTGCTACCATGTACTCATGCGGGCAGGCCACAAATGATCTAGGAGGTCAAACGTGGTGTTCGACAACAGAGAATGTTGAAGTATCCTTGAGCAAGAACGGACGAGAAACTTTCAGCAACGTTTCGAGGGAACTTCTCTATGTATCTATTGATACCAATGGCACTGAACCTGGGGGTAAAGTACGTGTTCCTCTCTTTGACGACAGCGGACAAGGCTTCTGGTGGGAATATGATAACGTTGGTCTTAAATTGGCTCAGATGCGTTTCTATCCCATCGCTACCGATGTGAGCGGTGATGGTTACACATGTGGTAAGTTCCCGGACACCACGTAATAAAATAAAGTGCTTATTGTGTAACAACAATCGAGTATTAGTTAAAGAAAGGGCTGCCCAATGCAGCCCTTTTTTATGTAGATTAATTGCAATGGATTTCGGCCATGTTACTCCACTGGTAAATTTCACCCCGAATGAGACCTGTCAACAACACCAAGAGAGCCGGCAATCTCTAATTATGTCTGGTACAGTTTCCAGGTGGAGGTCAAAGAACCATGACTCTCAATATAGGGCCGAAACTACTTTTGGGTAAGGAGTCACTTCGCAGCATTATCAAGTTTTGGGGGCAGGTATCCATTCATAGTGTAAAAAGTTACATGCAAGGTTATCAGTTTCAGTAGATCATTTGAGGTGATTTTCAAAAGGCAGGAGCAGATAAAGACAATTCAATATGCACGTACTTTGCCATGCACCCAGAACGTTACAAGAGTAATGATGAAACGGTTTGTAATCCTTTATGGTACAGACAAGCATAGCGGATTTAAAATTACTGCCTAACGGTTTACGCAAGCTGGATAATGTTTAAGACATGCCCTCGTAGGGTGCGGTGGGTATTACGAATAGATTACCGGTTTTCCAGCCACAAAAAAACCGGGCAGCAGCCCGGTTCCTAAGGTCAATTGGTTTAACCGCGACTATTCACATTTCGCCACTAATGTATTGATGTAGGCGATACGGGTATTGGTTTCTTCAGCAAGGCGATTCAGCTCCTCTTTAACGACCTCCATTTGCTCCTGGCGTGTAAGCTTTGTATTCACAAGTTTACGCAATTCATCGGTCACTTTAATTACAAAGGGTGAAATCTCGTGCACCACAGCGGTTTTATTCTGACCCGCATCAGTGATGACCATTTTCTGAGCTCGACCGAATCGGAATTTCTTACTGGAATGTAATATCTCACCTTTCTTACGTTTATATACAATACGCAATACATCGATGTTGTTATTGGTCTGCAAAGAATATCGTTCAATATCCTCTGGATTGGAGACTCCCATTTCGGTGAGTGCTGGATAGCTTGCCATTAGTGTGTCCTCTTTATTAGTTAGTCAAAAATCGCTGAACTACCCAAAGCAGGTTCGGGTTCTCCGACAACGATAGATTGCTGCAAGGATAGACGTTTAACCGCCATGATTCAATGAATTAATCACTGCCCAAAAACCCGGAGCTCATATATTGTTCAGATTAAGTCAAAATGCCGGGCTTCGCTTTCATCCAGGAAACGTTCCTGAACAACGCGCCAGACGCCGTCATCTTCCTTTCTCAGCACGACTTCCAGGTTATTATCGACCACCGCCCCATCTGCAGCGGTTAGTATTTCGCGCGTCACAAACATGATATTAATCGGGTTTTCGGCGCGCACATGATCACCACGATACTCGATAGTCTGAACCAGTTTCTGTTTGAATTCATGCGCGACCTGCGCCGCCCAATCTTTGTAATCAATCGTGCCAAGCTTGGGCACACCCAGCACCTTGACATCTTTAGATATCAAGGCCATATGCTCGTCAACATCATAATTTATCAGCGAACCGGCGATGTTATTCATCCATTCATGGATAATATCTTGAGCAGCAGAGGGCTCTACATGATCGACGTGTATGGTTGTCACGGTGCCGGCTTTTTCAAACCCAGTGCAATTTTTTTCCCCTCGATATAAAAACTCTGGAAGGTATCGAATTCTTCATACTTCGGATTCACCACTATCCACATTTCTCTGCCAGAGATTTGTACCACTGCTTCGGTCTTACCTTCTGCCAGCATGCGCTCCGCCACTTCTCTTGTACTCAAGTCAGCCATATGGTTTATTTAAATTTGATCATTGCAAATGCGTTAACGCGCTTGAATTTAAGCCATCAGCCCCAAAATAATTGGGGTAACGCTTAAATCAAACTAATAACCCCCTATTTTATACTATGACAACCAAACAAAAAGTCGAAAAACACGCTTTTCAAACCGAAGTAAAGCAATTACTCCACTTAATGATCAATTCTTTGTATACCCACAAGGAAATTTTCCTGCGTGAACTGGTATCAAACGCATCGGATGCCTGCGATAAATTGCGCTTTGAGGCGCTGACGGACAACAGCCTGTTCGAAAATGATGACCAGCTTCAGGTGGAAGTTGAAATAGACACCGAGGCCAACACCATTACCATTCGCGACAATGGCATTGGTATGAACAAAAAAGAGGTCATTTCCAATATCGGTACCATCGCCCAGTCCGGCACTGCGAAGTTCATTGAAAAAATGAAGGAAACCGACGAGCACGATGCTTCGATGATTGGTCAGTTCGGCGTTGGCTTTTACTCTTCGTTCCTGGTGTCTGACAACGTGGTGCTGCATACCCGGCGTGCGGGATCAAAAACCGGCATTAAATGGGTTTCCAAAGGCGACGGCGAATACACGCTTGAAACCGTAAAGAAAGCCACGCGTGGTACTGAAATCACCTTGCATCTTCGCGAGGAAGCCGGAGAATTCGCAAATGATTATCGTATCCGAGAAATCATTAAAAAGTACTCAAACCATATCTCCATTCCCATCATGATGCACAAATCCGAAATGCCCGCAGCGGACGATTCGGATGAGAAGGAAGAGATAAAAGATGCCGCACCTGAATGGGAGCAAATCAACGGCGGCACGCCTATCTGGGCGCGCCCTAAAAACAAGGTTAAGGCAGAAGAATATAATTCTTTCTACACCGGCCTGAGTTATGACCCGGAGCCGCCTGCGATGGTGCTGCACAACCGCGTCGAAGGAAACCTTGAATACAGCTCATTGTTTTTCGTGCCTTCAAAAGCACCTTTTGATCTTTGGGACCGCGAACAACGTCACGGTGTAAAACTCTACGTCAAACGAGTTTTCATTTCGGATGATGCCAAAAACCTGATGCCCAACTACCTGCGCTTCATTCGTGGCCTGGTAGATGCAGCAGATTTACCCCTGAATATCTCGCGTGAATTCCTGCAGGATGATCCGGAGCTAACCAAAATTCGCAATACTTCGGTTAAAAAGATACTTACTGAGCTGAAAAAAATCGCCAACAAAGACAGCGAGAAATACCAGGCAATCTGGAATGAGTTTGGTAAGGTTATTAAAGAAGGTATTGCCGAAGATCATGCCAATCACGAGCGCATCACGCCGCTATTGAGATTCGCATCCACACATGAAGGTAGCGAGACTCAAAGCGTCTCCTTCAGCGATTACATCAGCCGCATGGAAGAAGGCCAGAAGGAAATCTATTTTATTACGGCAGATAGCTATGCTGGCGCTAAGGCATCTCCCCATCTTGAAATATTCAACAAGCGTGGTAAAGAAGTGTTATTGCTCTCTGACCCGATCGACGAGTGGGTGGTTAATCAACTGAACGAAGTTGAAGGCAAAACCCTGAAATCCATCGCCAAGGGCGACGTTGACTTTGGCGAAGATAAAGACGAGAAAAAGCAGGAAGAGAAAAAAGAAAAGGCCATCAAGCCTTTGCTGGAAAAAATCAAGGAAGCGTTGGGCGATGAGGTTAAAGAAGTCAAAATGTCGAGTCGCCTGGTGGATTCCCCCTCCTGCCTGATCGCTGATCAGTACGGCATGGGTGGCAACATGGAGCGCATCATGAAAGCCATGGGTCAGGATATGCCGGAAGAAAAACCGATTCTGGAAATCAACCCTGATCATGTTCTGATTGAGCAACTGGAAAAAGACGAGGCCAATCTTGAAGATTGGGCACACATCCTGTTTGATCAGGCGGCCCTCGCCGAAGGCGCAACGCTCAAGGACCCTGGCGCTTATGTGAAGCGTATCAATAAATTGCTGGTAAATTAATACATCAGGCATTTGATACCTGCAAGCCTCCTTTTGGGAGGCTTTTTTTTGCGAGGAGCCAACGCTATACAATTAGTCTGTTAAGCTATGAACTCGAATATCCTCGCCTATAGCAATGCCTCAGGATCTCATCCTTTCCCGACTACAGACTCATTTCCCCGCGTTATGCGATGCCCTTTCAGAGCTTCCTGTATCGGCTTACCAGCTAGTTGATGTCCCCGCCAATACCACCATTTTTAATGTCGGCGGCAAATGTGAACAATACCTGCTACTCACCAAAGGCTCTGTCGCGGTAAAAATGCTGGCTAAAAACGGGAAATCTATTTTGCTCTATCGCGTGCAACCCGGGCAATCCTGCATCATTACTACTTCCTGCCTGCTGGGAAATGCCCAATACCCCGCCTTCGGCGAGACTGAAACAGATGCAGAGGCTCTGAGCATCTCGCTCCAGGCATTCAATCAGGCCCTGGGCAAATCAAACGAATTTCGCAAATTCGTTTTCGCTGGCCTGGGCCAGCGCCTGGCAGACGTCATGCTACGGCTGGAATCGGTTAATTTCACTTCAATAGACAGCCGACTGGCGATCGCGCTACTTGCGCTTAAACCGGGATCGATGGAAATCAAAATTACTCACGAAACGCTGGCTGAGGAAGTTGGCACAGCCCGTGAAGTCATTAGCCGGCATTTAAAGAAAATGGAAGCCGGGGGACTGGTAAAACTTGGGCGGGGCACGATTAGTTTAAGCGATATAGATGAGCTAACCGCGTTGTGTGAATAGCTCGCAGGATCTGGCGATCAGCATTATTTGCTGCGTTCATACGCATGGCTCTAGAAATATCCACCAAAAATAAAAACAAGAACACATATTGAAATCAATGACAACGCGCATTGGCGCTGATTCCAACAGAAAATATCGTACCGAAATTGATGGACTCAGAGCTATTGCTGTTCTCTCCGTCTTTTTTTTCCATCTTCAACCAGAAATGGTGCCCGGGGGGTTTCTCGGGGTGGATATTTTCTTTGTCATATCCGGTTATCTGATAACAGGCATTATTTTGCGGGAAAATTTGCTTGGAACATTCTCCTTCGGCAATTTTTACGCGCGCAGAATTAAAAGGATTTTCCCTGCTCTTTTTGTAGTTATCGTACTTTCGGCCATTGTGGCAATCGTGTTATTGACGCCGGACACCTATTTTAACTTCATGAAATCAGGGAGGTATGCGTCTGCGCAACTTGCAAATATTTTCTTTGCAAGAGACGTGGGCTACTTTGAAGAAGGATTTTCTGCCCAGCCTTTACTACACACGTGGTCATTAGGCGTAGAGGAACAGTACTACCTTTTTTGGCCACTATTGCTCTATTTTTGCTTTTGGGTTTTTACAAGACGCGGTGCGCTGGCCGACGAGACAAAAAACAGCGATGCAAAAAGTATTTTCATATCGGATGTACCTTTTGCGCAAGAAGGCGCGAAGACAGCTGCGCCCAAATATGCGAGCCAAGGAAGGTTAGCATCCGTCTTTATTTTGCTGGCATTGATATCTTATGGCCTCTGCTTTTATCTTGCCGAGGCAAACCAGAAGCTGGCTTTTTATATGTTTTATACAAGAGCCTGGGAGTTTTTCATCGGTGGCCTGGTGACGCTGGCAATAATACCGGAAGCAAAGACAAAACTGGTCAGAAACGCGACGGGGTTAGCGGGGCTTTTAATACTCGGATATAGCTTTCTTTTTGTAAGCCAGGATTATTTTGGGCAGTCGTTTTTACGTTTTGGTGTAATACTTCCATGTATTGGTACCGCGTTGATCCTACACAATAGTCGAGGAGATTGCCTGACTGGGAAACTTCTGTCCCTAAACCTTGTAACGGCAATCGGGAAAATTTCGTATTCGCTTTATCTATATCACTGGCCAATCATTATTTTCTATAAGTTATATACCGATACACACGAAATAAGCTTTCTTGCGTCGCTTAGCATCCTGGCACTGGCGTTTATCCTCGCTACTTTTAGCTATTACTTTGTGGAGCGACCTGCAAGAAAAGCTAAACTACCTGATCGCCGGGCAATCTTTTATGCTGTATTTGCAATTATCTCTTTTTCAATTGCTTTCAAAATTCTTGAAGCTTATGAACTCGCTCCCTGGCGAATTACGGCTTATGAAAAAGACGTAATTAGTTTTGCCGCCTATGACCCATCAGATTGTCATACCCGCATTGTGAATGAAGTCGCGTTGCATGAATGTGAGGTCACTGAAGAGCCCAATGCACCCACCGTCGCCCTGGTCGGAGATAGCCACGCAAACAATTATTTCCAGTCTACCGTGGCATGGGCAAAGATCAATGGCTTCAATGTGGTGGGATTAACTATCCCGGGTTGCCCGATGCTACTTGGAGATGTGCGTATTAGAAGCAAGATCGCACCCGACCACGAACCTCAGTGTAAGCGCGCACTCCCCCTGTTCGCGTCAAGGATCATGAAAGACCCTGACATCAAACTGATACTAATCGCGCAACGTTTCGACCTGTTTTTTGACGGTATAAGTCCTCCCAAATATTCGAGACAAATTCATTTCATTGACGAAGACGGGAACACAATTCGCGATCACACAGACTACTATAGAAACCAGTTTTCTTATACCGTGAAGAAAATAAGAGAGGCCGGTAAAGAGCCGATCATTCTCAAGCAGGTGCCGCTTTTTAAAAACGTTAATGCCTGTCAATGGGAACCACTAATCAAAAAAATACTTTCCAGAGGACGAGACTGCAGTTATGAAACCAATTTCATCGAGAAATGGCAAAAACCCAGTATCGATTTTATAGACCAGTTTGCTGCGACCCATCAGCTAAAAGCTTATGACCCTGCACCCTATCTGGATAGCCCACTCCAGGAAGAATCCAGTATCTATAAAGACCTCGATCACCTTAATAACTACGGCATTCATTTTTTGATTCCAGATTTTGTTGCATCGATGAACAAGATCGTGAAATCCTTAGAAAAGGAAGGCAGAATTACCGGGGCGACGCATCCTTGAACCCGATTTCGTTCAAGCTGTTCAGATATTCGATGGTACTAGTCGTGTAAATCGCCTTACTGGGCGAGGTATAAGCTTGAGCCAATGCCCTTCTTGACCCACATCAATGCCATTTACCCAGTATTAAGCATAATTCCAATCTCCTGAAACCCCCATAGAACCCAGGCATGAAAGAACCACAGGTCTATCTGGTTGGAGCTGGCCCCGGAGATCCGGAGCTACTGACTGTAAAAGCGCAACGCCTCATCATGGGCGCTCAAACCCTTGTATTCGACCGACTAATTTCGAAAGAAATTCTCAGACTGGTGCCAAAATCATGCAGCCAGATTTACGTCGGAAAATCTACAGATCGCCATACCCTGCCCCAGGGCGAGATCAACAAATTACTGGTTAAGCTGGCTAAAAGTGGCCAGACCGTAATACGGTTAAAAGGCGGAGATCCAGGCATTTTCGGACGTGTGGGCGAAGAGGCCGATGCCTTATCCCTGCATAATATTCCTTATGAAATTGTACCCGGCATCACCGCCGCACAGGCCGCTGCCAGCGCGCTTGGCATCGCTTTGACCCACCGCGATTACGCACCCAAGCTTACCTTGATTAGTGGGCACCGCATGCAGAATCAGCCTTTTTCGCTGGATGAATCCGAGCTCATTGATCCAAACCAGACCCTGGTGGTTTATATGGGAGTCTCTAGCGCAGGGACATTGAGCACACAATTGCTTGATGCCGGCCGCGATACTGATACACCCGTGGCTCTAATCGAACGCGTTTCATCTCCTGAACAAAGAGTGTTTCTGACCACTCTGGTCGACCTGTCAGATACGATAGAACATCATCAGATCAAGCCCCCTGCGCTAATCATTGTCAGCAAGGTCATCGCGACGTGTAGCCGATACTCGTTTGAGAGTGAAGTAGCAGATATTGCAGAGAAGCAATACGGTTAGGATACCCGTCTGGAAAACACTTTTTTTGTCGGTCAGTTACTATACCTATCTAGCAAGTCTTAATTTCAAGCAGACGCATTTATTTTCTACTTGAGACCTCAGCATAACCCAGATGAACTTCCTGTTGTGGATAGGAATGCAGAGATCGAGCCATTTTAGTTTGAGCCCGGCTGATTTAAGATGGTCGCCCATGAATTATTAGCGGTGCCCATTAATAGCACGGCCAGATATTAGCGGCAAACTAATTCAGTGTTGCGCTCAGATACTCACCAAACAAAGCCCAGGATTTTCGATCCGCGTCTTCTCGATAGCGTTTGCTGCCAAACACGGTGAACGCATGCGGTGCACCGCTGAAAGTCACCATCTCATGCTCAAGGCTCGCGGCCTCGAGTTGATTGGTCAAACTCGCAAACTGATCCATGGTGATGGCCGTATCGGCACTGCCGTGCAAAATCAGGTAGCTGCCTTTGGCGCTGGAATAATCCTGCCCCTCGGGCGTCCCTAATCCCCCATGAAAGGTCACAAACCCTTTCATATCCGCGCCCGAACGCGCCATTTCCAATACCGCTGCGCCACCAAAACAATAGCCCATGACCACGGCATTATTTGCATCACCCCCAAGTGAAGCGGCTTCAGACAAAGCGCCATTCATCAACGCACGTAACTTTCCCCGGTCTTTATACAGCTCACCCGTGTGCTGCTTTTTGTCTTTATTTTCTGTCGGGCGTACACCCGCCCCGAACAAATCTGCGGCGAACACCGAATACCCCATACCGGCCAGCATTTGCGCACGTTTAACTTCATAAGCCGTAAGGCCATCCCAGTCGTGCATCAGCAAAACCAGTGGCGCATCGTCTCCCGCAGAAATGAAGTATCCCTCGTAGTTTTCACCATTGACCTGATACGCGATGGCTTTACCTTCCCCCGCCCAGGCGATGGTCGGCAGAGCGGTAAGCAAAACCAGACTTGCGATTTTCTGAATAGTATTCATAATGCCCTCCCATTGGTTATTGTATCAACCATCTTAACACAGGTGTATCGAACTACACTATGCAACAAAATCGCACTCACAAAAGGCCTTTATCAGATCGCGGTCGGGCGGCACTGCTCCGTTTATTTGCGATTGGTTTAGGGCTATTACCACCCGCCACGATCTTTGCCGGAGAAGATGTGCTGAAAATCCTCAGCCTCGGGGATTCGATCACCCAGGCAGAGATTAATCGCGCCAGCTATCGCTACCCGCTGTGGAAGAAGCTTGTTGATGCCGATATTACGTTTGATTTTGTTGGCTCAATGAACACACAGCAGGATAAGTATTCAAAGGGAACACCTCCACAACCGGATTATAAGGGCCGCACATTTGACAAGGATCATGAAGGCCATTTTGCCTGGGAAGCCAGCGATATCATCATTGGCCGAAACCCAAACAATGGCACCGGTTCGGGAAACTTATCGCAATGGGTACAGAATTATGATTTTGACATTGTTTTGATACACCTGGGAACCAATGACATTTTCCGCAAACAAAGCAATGCTCAAATAGCCGAAGAGATCAAAGCCGTGATCAAGGCTTTGCGTGTTGACAATCCAAACGCAATTATCCTGCTCGCGCAAATGATCCCTGCCGCGCGTAACGAATCGATCGGAATTGCCCTGGCAAGCATGAACGAGGTGATTCCGGGTATCGTTAAAGAAATGAATACCAGAGCATCACCCGTGCTGCTGGTTGATCAGTCTACCGGGTCTGATGTTGAAACAGACAGCTACGATGGCATTCACCCGAACGCATCTGGCGAAGAGAAAATGGCGCAGCGCTGGTTTGAGGCGATCGAGTTGGCCGTCAGGGCCTATAGATAATCAGGCTTTAAATGCCTGGACTATCCAATTAATCTGTCATCTCTGCACAGGTGGAACCCCTACCTGAAAGCGTTTTAGTGCCGGAGCAATTCAATTAAACCTGAATCAGCCTTTATTAACTGTTGTGTATCGTAGGCAATTCGATGCGTGCCATGACATTGCGCGCAGGCGGAAACGGCGACTTTCCCCAGCGCCTCGCCCTGCTGTTTTGTATCGCCTGAGATCAACGCCGTATGCAATTCATTCAGCGCCGTTTCGACCACCGTATCAGGATAGGTTTTGGGCAGATATGAGTGGCAGCTTTCACACATCGCGCTCATCTCATTCACCCCGGTCTTAAGATCATCCAGCGCGTTGAATGCCCAGGCCTGATCCTTTGCGCCAATCGCAATTTTGATATCATTTACATTCCGGTTAAGCGCTTTCATGGTCTCCAGCAACGTTTCTGAATCCTTTATCTGGATCTGCGTAAAGTCCGGCGCGCGATAAAGTGCAGCAGTAACACTGCGAAATTGCGTATGACAGGCATCACAACTTTCCTGCAAATCACCCAGCAACGTTTTAACCTGATCATATTGGTTCTCCCGCTGCGCGCCAAGCAAACGGCTCATCGTATCTTGATCCAGTCGCCCACCCCATTCGGGCACCATCGTTCTGATTTCCTGGTAATGCTCATTCAGGCGCTCAGCCCACAACGCGAGGGCTTGCGCCTGCTCTAATGAAGCATAATGCTCAACCGCCTGCATTTCACGGCGTAGCTTGAACATGTTGTGTAACCAGACGTGGCGCTTGTTTTGCGGCTTATACCACTCGGCGAGTGATTCCGGTGGCAGCTTGATGAGCTGGACTCGGTCCTTGTGCAGGTAAACCAGTCCGGCAGCCAGCACCCAGGAGAGAACCAGCAGACCGGCGATGATTTTTACCTTCAATGAACGCCCTTGCTAATCAGGAATTCACTGTACTGCTGATCGGTGCCGTTGATATGATTAATCAACCAGTCCTGCAAAAAGCTAACCGCGCGTTCCAGGGGTACCTGACGGCCTTCGGACATGTACTGGGCCATACAGGCTTCAACCTGTGCGATCATTTGACGGTGCTGCTCCCGGTGAGGCTCAAAGTCGGGATAACCGTGCTCTTCCATTAAATCCTCTTCACGACGAAAATGCGTTCGCGTGTATTCAACCAGTGAATCAAACGCCTCCTGCTCAAATTCCCGGCCGGTCCGGTATAAAACAGCGGTCTGAAACTGATTAATCAGATTCAATAACTTTTTGTGGTCCCGGTCTATCGCTTCAATGCCCACGCTGTATTCGTCTTTCCAAACTAAAAACTTGCGCTTGTCACGAAAATTCGCCCAGGCAACCATGCCAATGGTCGCCAGTACGAACAGCCACGGCACAAAGTGTGTAAAGCCGAGCACGATAAAAGTTATTAAAGCGCCAACCAGTAACGCGCCAATCAGTAAGGTGGTTAATATCATCATTCGACTCTTATTATAGCGTGAGCAGCATCATAAGAAAGCTTATCAATCGTCGCCTTGACGAAGATCAAAGACTATAAGCTCGTAATTGATAATACTTTTATGCAGTATCTGAGCTTAGGTACAAAAATTCCTAAACATTCAATCAACAGGAGATTTACCCATATGAAACACTCACTCTTCGCCAAAACCACATTGGGGATAGCGACTTCAATCGTAATGTCTATGGCGTCTACTGCCGCTTTCGCGCAGAACGAACCGCCACCCATTACTGACGAGGAATTTGAAACCGCCAAATCCCTCTATTTTCAACGCTGCGCCGGTTGTCATGGCGTACTGCGTAAAGGTGCAACGGGTAAAAACCTCGAGCCCAAAAATACCCTGGAAAAAGGTACTGAACGCCTGGAAAAAATTATCACCTGGGGTACCGAAGGTGGTATGAACAACTTCGATGATATTTTCAGCAAGGACGAACTCAATCTGCTCGCGCGTTACATTCAGCACGAACCACCCGTTCCGCCTGAAATGTCGCTTGAGTTGATGAAAGAGCGCCGTATTGTTTACGTACCTGAGTCTGAGTATCCCGACAAGCCTCTACACGGCCGTAACTGGGAAAACTTCTTCCTGGTCATCGAGCGCGATGCGGGTAAAGTCGCGATTGTCGATGGTGACAAGCATGAGATTGTTGCTCACATCGATACCGGTTATGCAGTACACGTACTGAAAACCACCGAGCATTCAACCGTGCTGGAAGCTAAAGATCCGGGTCGATTCTGGTATACCATGGGACGTGACGGCAAGTTGACCAAAATCGATCTCTGGCAAATGCCTGAGAAAATGCGCGTATCTGAAGTGCAGGTTGCTTATGATGCACGTGACGTTGCGGTATCCGGTGATGGCAAATACATTATCGGTGGTGGTTACTGGCCGCCTCACTTCGTTATCGTTGATGCACGGACGATGGAGCCTCTGAAAGTGGTTTCTACACGTGGCGTGAATGTTGATGGTGAGTATGTCAATGAATCACGCGTTGCTGCGATCTACGATACACCTAATGCAACCAGCTGGCTGGTAGCGGCTAAAGAATTAGGACAGATGTGGCAGGTTGACTACAGTGATCTGGATAACCTCAAGATCACCAAAATCGATTCAGCCAAGTACCTGCACGATGGTTTCTTCGACCCGACCGGCCGCTATTTCCAGATTGCAGCGAATGCTTCTGACAAGATGGTCATCATTGACTCAGAAACCCAGACACTGGAAGCCATGATCGACGTTGACACCAAGCCGCATCCCGGGCCTGGTGCAAACTGGATCGACCCTGAGTGTGGCCCGGTTGGCGGCACAACGCACCTGGGTGTAGGCCTGGTGACGGTATGGGGTAATGATCCGGTGGGGCATCCTGATAATGCGTGGAAAATCTGCTACGAAGTCGAGACCGACGGCGCAGGCGTATTCATTCGCACGCACCCGAATTCAGACTACTTCTGGGCGGATCAGACCAAGAACCCTGAGCCTGAAATTCAGCAGTCTGTACAGGTTATCTCCAAGGAAACCCGTGAGATCGTCAAGACCATCCGCCTGACCGAAACTGAGGGCTACGCAGCCGTACATTTCGAGTTCAACAAGGACGGTACTGAAGTCTGGGTCTCTGTCTGGAACCGTGCGGATAGCCTTGAGCCAAATGGCGAAATCATCATTTTTGATGCGAAAACCCTGGAAGAGAAGACGCGCATTAAAGGCTTCTACGCTCCAACAGGTAAATTCAACGTTTATAACCGTGTGAACCACGTCACTTAAACCTGTTGAACGATGGCGGGCATGTGCGATCTGGCACGTGCCCGCTGTTTTTTACCCGCCCTTTCCTTTACCATGCCAGTATTATTTTGTTTTAAGTCAAGGACGCCCGACTCAAAACAAAATACTATTCCACCTCAGCCTTATTACTTGAAATGACTCAAACGAATCAGAACAAACGAAGTTTTTTCTCGCGCCGCGTTCTCTGGGGTGCGACGGTCGCCAGCGCCCTGGTATTTTTTATCGCTGGCATAATATTCTGGGGTGGATTTAACACCGCGATGGAAGCTACCAACGAACTGGAGTTCTGTATCAGCTGCCACGAAATGGAAGAAAACGTTTACCAGGAATACGTACCGACGATTCACCACTCCAATCGTACCGGCGTACGTGCGATCTGCTCTGATTGCCATGTTCCCAAATCCTGGGGGCATAAAATGGTGCGTAAAATTAAGGCAAGCAAGGAAGTGTATTACTGGTTGATGGGTAAAATAGATACCCCGGAGAAGTTTGATGAACACCGCCTGGAACTGGCTAAAAACGTATGGAAAGAGATGAAAGAGACCGATTCCAGGGAATGCAGGAACTGCCATAACCTCGAATCCATGAACCCGGAGTATCAACGCCCGCGTGCACGCAAACAGCACCTAAACGCCTTCGAGACCGGCCAAACTTGTATCGATTGTCACAAAGGCATTGCGCACAAGGACGTACGTGATTTGCTCAGCGACGAAGAACTTGAAAAACTCGAAGCGCCCAACCCGGAGTTTATTCGTGAAGTACCCGAGATGTTCATCAAAGGCCTCAAAGCAATCGAAATTGCCGAGGCAGAAGAGGCTGAGAAAGACAAACTGGAAAAAGTACGGCAGAACCAGGCACGCATTGCATTAAAAGAAGCAGAAGATGCGCGCGTTGAAAAAGCCGTTGCCGCAGCACTGGCCGCACAGGCGGCAAATGTCGCTGCAAGTGCTGACCCGACAATCGCTGCAGCAACCCAAAGTGCCGGATTTGGCGTGGACTGGTCAGGCGTAGCCTCACGCGAAATCACCGTGTTTTACCCTGGCCAGACTTCGATGGAATGGGTGCTCAACGGCCGCGATCATGGCGGCAACCGCGCCTTTATAAAATCAGGCGATAGCTGTGCTTCCTGTCACGATCAGGAAACCGCTGCCATGGGTGAAAAAATGGTTTCCGGTGAAAAAGCCGAACCGACACCGATCCCCGGCAAGCGCGGCAGCATTCCGGTCAATGTTCAGGCGGCGCACGATGATAGCAACCTGTATTTGCGTTTTGAATGGGACGATACGGCACACGTAGACGTACCGTTTGTTGAGGGCGGAAAAATGGATCCTGAGAACCCGATGAAGCTGGCCGTGATGCTGGCCACTAATGATCTGGAGTACGCTGATCGGGCCGGTTGCTGGGGCACCTGCCACCACGATGCGCGCACCATGCCTGATGCGCCGGAAGCCGATGCAATTGCGGCAGTGAGCAGCAATCTCGATTTCAGTAACGGGATTAGCAAGTATGTTGCCGAGAGCCGTACCAATATCGAAGTCAAAGGCCGTCGCGGCAAGAAACGCGGTGGCTGGGATAAGCTTAAAACCGCCGATGAGCGTAGTGCTGAAATTGATGCCAATAACGTCATGGACCTGCTGCGTTATCAGTCCGGCACCGGCAAAATCGAAGACGGCTATATCTTTGACCAGCGTGTCATGCAAGGCGGCCAGGGCTTTGAAGTGTTGAGCAGCAACGAAGGCGGCCGCTGGGTGGTTGAAATAAAGCGCCCGCTTACGTCCACAGCAACAGGTGATATCTCTCTGGCGACTGACCAGCGTTATAACCTGGGTTTTGCCATTCACGATGATTACTCCAGCGCGCGTTTTCATCACGTCTCGCTGGGCTACAGCATCGGTTTTGATGATGCCGAAGCCGATCTGAATGCGGTCAAAGTTGAGGCCAGCGCACCTTCTGCAAGCAGCGCAGCACCCGCGGCCAGTGGAGCAAGCGCGACCAGTACGGGTGGGTTCGACGTAGACTGGAGTAAAGCCGGTTCACGCGATATCACCCTGTTTTACCCTGGCCAGGCTTCGATGGAATGGGTGTTAAACGGGCGCGATCACGGTGGTAACCGCGCCTTTATAAAATCAGGTGATACCTGTGCCTCGTGTCACGATCAGGAAACCGAAGCCATGGGTGAGAAAATGGTCACGGGTGAAAAAGCCGAACCGACACCGATCCCCGGAAAACGCGGCAGTATCCCGGTTGTAATGCAGGCAACACACGATGCGGAAAATCTGTATTTGAAATTCGAATGGGATGACGGCGTTCACGCCGATGTGCCCTTTGTCGAGGGTGGTAAAATGGACCCCGAGAACCCGATGAAAATTGCCATTATGTTTTCCACGGATGATCTGGAATATGCCGATCGTGCCGGTTGCTGGGGCACCTGCCACCACGATGCGCGTACCATGCCTGACGCTCCGGAAGCAGACGCTGTGGCGGCTTATGAGGGTGCAGACAGGCTGAACCTGGAACAGGGCGTAACCAAATACCTTAAAGAAAGCCGCAGCAAGATTGAAGTTAAAGGCCGCCGCGGCAAGAAACGCGGTGGTTGGGACAAGTTGAAAACAGCCGATGAAAATCAGGCCGCTTTCGATGACGGTCAGATATTTGATTTGTTGCGCTATCAATCGGGAACTGGTACAACTGAAGACGGCCATGTATACGCCGAGCGCGTCATGGAAGGCGGTCAGGGCTTTGAAGTCGCCAGCAGCAATGAGGGAGGCCACTGGATCGTACAAATGAAGCGCAAGCTCACATCAGACAAGGCAGGTGATATTTCCTTCGACCCGACAAAAACCTATAATTTCGGCTTTGCCATTCACGACGATTACAGTGATGCACGCTTTCACCATGTCTCCCTGGGCTACAAACTGGGATTCGACAATGCCGAGGTAGATTTAGATGCAAAGAGCCAGTAGTTTTAAACGCCCGTTAAACGCGGTTTTATTCGGCCTGCTTTTAAGCGCGATTGCACCTGCTCTACACGCTGAAACGCACGTGGTCGAGATGCTCAAGTATAAATTCGTTCCCGAAGAAATCACCATCAAAGCCGGTGATACCGTTCAGTGGATTAATGTTGAGCGCCGCGCCTATCACACCATCTGGTTCAAAGAACTGGGCGAAAAAGAAACCGCTGAACTGTTCCCTAAAGAGTTTTTCGAGAAGACTTTCGATACGCCGGGTGATTATCCTTACCTGTGTGGCCCACATTGGGAACAGCGCGACATGAAGGGTGTGGTGCATGTTCTCCCGTAGCCAGATTGTATCTTACCTGGTCGGTTTTCTCGCCAGCCTGATCGCTTTACAGGTTTTGAGCGAACCGCTGCTATCGCGTCAGGCGGAACTCGAGTATATGTTACGACACGATTGCGGCTCCTGTCATGGTATGACGCTCAAAGGCGGCCTGGGCCCTGCCCTTACACCGGACGCTTTACGCCATAAATCCAGGGCTTATATTCAGCAATCCATACGTTTTGGTCATCCAGGCACTCCAATGCCGCCCTGGGAAAGCCTGCTCTCGCCGGAAGATATTGATTATCTAGTGGAATTATTAATGACCCAGGCCAGGCCATCGTGAAGAAAACTCTATTAACGGGGCTTATTCTGAGCATGCTGTTCAGCTCGCAACTGCCCGCCAAAGAAAACACCCCATTACGCGGCACCGGTGACATGGGCGTCATCATTGAGCGCGCCACCGGTAGTGTACAGATCATCGAACATAGCACGCATACGCGACTGGGCCGCATTACTGAACTCGGCGATCTGTCACACGCATCGATCGTGTTCTCACGCGATGAGCGTTACGCCTATATTTTCGGACGTGACGGCGGTTTGAGCAAAATTGATATCCTCGAAAACAGGACGGTGAAACGAATATTGCAATCCGGCAACAGCATTGGCGGCGCGATTTCACAGGATGGGAAATGGGTTGCGGTTTCAAACTACGAACCCGGCGGGGTGAAAATATTCTCGGCCGAAACGCTGGATCTGATTGCAGACATCCCCGCGATAGGCGCGGATGGCCAGGTCTCTAAAGTCGTCGGGCTGGTAGATGCACCGCGACACCGCTTTGTATTTTCACTGTATGACGCCGACGAAATCTGGATTGCCGATATGCGTGATCCACAAAACCCCGAAATCAGCAAATTTACCGATATTGGCCATCAGCCTTACGATGCCCTGATCAGCCCCGATGGCCGCTATTATATTGCTGGCCTGTTCGGCGAAGACGGCATGGCCTTACTGGATTTGTGGCACCCTGAAAAGGGGGTTAAACGAATTTTATCGGGCTACGGTAAGGGCGAGCAAAAACTACCCGTATTTAAAATGCCACACCTTGAGGGCTGGGCTATCGCGGGTAACCGTGCCTTCGTTCCGGCGGTCGGACGACACAGCGTGTTAGTCATCGATACTCAAAACTGGCAGCAGATAAACGAAATCCCAACCCACAGCCAACCTGTGTTTGTCATGGCTCAGCCAGACAATCGACAAATTTGGGTCAACTTCGCCTTTCCTGACAACGACACCATCCAGATTATAGACGTTGAGCAACAAGCCATCATCAAGACACTGACCCCGGGCAAGGGGGTATTGCACATGGAGTTCACGCCGCGCGGTGAGCAGGTCTGGATATCGGTTAGAGACATGGACCGAATCGATGTACTCGACACCGAAAGTTTTGCGGTCATCGAGCAACTTCCCGCCGAAAAGCCTTCGGGAATCTTTTTCACTTCGCGCGCACACGAGATAGGCCTGTAAATCATGACTTGCATCACTGACAATATACTCAACGATTACCAGCACGCTTTTCCGCTGGTCTCCGAGCCGTTTGGTGATCTCGCTCGCCAGCTGGATAGCGATGTTAAAACCGTGCTGGGACACATTCAGGCTTTAAAAGAAAACGGCACCATCAGCCGCATCGGGCCGGTGTTCAAACCCAATACCGTAGGGGTGAGCACCCTGGCAGCAATTTCTGTACCGCCAGAAAAACTGGAGTACTACGCGCATATTATTAATCGCTTTTCACAGGTTAACCACAACTATCAGCGCGAACACGAAATAAACCTGTGGTTCGTGCTGACCGCGGCTGATCCGGCAGAACTCGACGCCACCATAAAGCAAATAGAACAACAGACGAGACACAGCGTATTAGTGCTGCCCCTGTTAAAAGAATATCACATCGATCTGGGTTTTAATCTTCGCCACCTGAACCGGGGTAAACAGTTCAGCGAGCAATCATTATTGAAAAAACTCGACCCCCCCCAGACGCTCAAACCACACGATATAAGCGCCGCCAGAGACCTGGTAACAGCCATTCAGGGCGGTCTGCCACTGGTCGAAAAACCCTATCAGGCTTTAGCTGAACAGTTAGATTTAAGTGAAGCCGAAGTGATCGAGAAACTCAAAGCTTTGATCCAAAGCGGCGCAATCAAACGTTTTGGCGTCATCGTACGCCACCATGAAATGGGCTATAAGGCCAATGCCATGGTGGTCTGGGATGTGGCCGATGAACAGGTCGACCATTTAGGCGAAAGCCTGGGCAGGGAAAGCTGTATTACGCTGTGCTACCAGCGCCCGCGCGTCGCGCCCCGCTGGCCCTACAACTTGTTTTGCATGATTCACGGCCAGGATCGGGATGAGGTGATGGCCTGCATAGACCAAATACGCCGCAAGCATGGCCTGGAGAACACCCCCCACGAAATTCTGTTTAGCGGTAAACGCTTCAAACAGCGCGGCGCGATATATACCAAGGCAAGCCGCGCCACTACCATCGGGGCGCACGCGCGGGCGCTGGTAGCACAGCGTAATACAGCTTTCCCTGCCCAGGCTTTCGCCTAAATGGTCGACCTGTTCATCGGCCAC
>PVMS01123500.1_pt1 | contig 22560 bp, 22 predicted proteins | sample 1853461 | NCBI WGS metagenome assembly PVMS01 (sample SAMN08582032, study PRJNA380276) | Marine sediment metagenome, whole genome shotgun sequencing project. | isolation source: ocean sediment barecode stripped | collected 2017 | reverse complement strand
TCGTGCTGGGACCGGCGCGGCTGCGCGGCGCGGTGCAGATGATCATCAATCCCATCGCGATTCACTGACGCCGAAGGAAGGGAAACCCGGACCGGCATTGCCGGCCCGGTTCGTCACCTCCTTATCAGTTCACATGAATCCCGATCCCAGCAAAGCCGCAGCCTTCAATCAGGCAGTTGGCCGGGAACGGTCCTTGCGGGTTTTCGCTTCGTCGAAGCACATCCGAAAACGCGACCCGTCACCGCGACCGTAGCTGCCGAAAAGATTGCCGGCCTCACCACCGAACCCATCGCTCGGCATCAGGCTGCAGCGTTCCGCCACCGCGGTGACGCGACCGTCACAGGGTACATCGCCCAGATCGTCACAGACCCCATTGAGGAAGTCGTAGACGAAGTGATTGCGAATGATCACACCCTCGGTCACTTCACAGTTGATGATCTCGCCCTGCCGATCGAGATCCAACACGGTAGTCCCGTGAAAGATGCTCGACAGTCCGATCTCATCCGAGGGCGGGGCCCTCGCCGGAACTTGCGCAAGCACAGGCCCCGCGCTCATGCACAATGCAGTCAGAATGACTGCGTTCACTCTTCCCAAACGCATCTTCAATCTCCTGTTGGTCGGGACCTGCAACGCTGGGGAGCTGAACCTTAGATAACCTGAGCAACCCCTTATGGTTTCTTCAAAATTCATTTAGATTCATGAGATTGGAAGCGCGCGAGGCAATGGCGTCATGAAAACACTGATATGCGCTGCGGTACTGATGCTGCCGTTTGCCGCGAGCGCGCAGGACCTGTGGTTCACCTACGGGGAACTCGTGCCCGAATCAGGCGAGATCCCCACTGAGCTGCAGATGTATTTCGCGGGTTATCACCACGGCTTCGTGGCGGCGGCCTACCTCGAAGGCGACTGCAACCCCAACCGAATCATGCGCACCAAACCGCGCGACCTGATCGACGCGTTAGCCAAACGCGATCACCCCGCCGACGAGCCCGTCGACCCGCAGGTACTGATGCTGGTCGCCTATAGCCTTTGCGGGCACTAGCCGGACGACTCCTGCCGGAACGCGTACAGCACCCGTCCCTTGGCGCACAGACGCTCCTGATCATCGGTGATGGTGACCTCTATGACCGCGAGTTGCCGACCGCGTTTGATCACCACCGCCTCGGCATCTGCGTAGTCTCCATGCACCGGCCGCAGGTAGGAGATGTTGAGATCCGCAGTGCCGGCCGGCTGCTGGCCGGGCAACCAGCCGGAAGAGAACACCGGGATCAGCATGGCGATGTCGACCATGGCCGCGAGAATTCCGCCCTGCACGCTGCCGCCGATTCCCGTCGGCGTGTCCGGAGTGCGTGTCAGCCGGATCTTGCCCGAGCCTTCGCCTCGCTCGAGCAACGTAAAGCCAAACATGCGGTTCGCCGGATCGGCATCGAACTCACGCTTGATCGTCTCGAAGTCCGATTCCCAGTTCATGGGTTTTCCAGCCCTCGGATCGGCAGACCCGCAGCTTCGTAACAGCGATCGATCAGGCGCATCTGCATCACCGCGTCCTCGGGTCCCGTGAACAGTGACGCGCCCTCCTCGACCGCAGCGATGAACGCATCGAGCTGATAGCCGTAGGTCGGCCGGCGATCCAGCACTTCAGTGCTGGTGCGACCAGCCACCGTCAATCGAATCGCATGGCCGTTCTGCGGCACGATCGGGTTCGCTACCTTGAGCGTGCCGGCCGAGCCCACCACTTCGAGGTCTGCCCGGAATTGCGCCCCGGGCCGCATGTCGCCCGAGGTGGTCGCTTTGACGCCGCTCGGGAAGGTCATCTGCGCTTCGAGCAGCAGATCCACATGCGGTGGTCCGACCTCGGCCTGTGCCGCAACCTCAACCGGCTCTTCGCCGGTGAGGTGCCGGACCCAGGAAATCGGATAGCAGCCGATATCCATGGTCACGCCACCCCCGGTCGCATACTCCATACGGATGTCGTTGGGGTCGGTAACCGGGATATGGAATGCCGCACTGACGTGCTCGATCGTCCCGAGCGCGCCCGAATCGTAGATTTCCTTCGCCCGGATGAACACCGGGTGGTAGCGATAGTGAAATGCATCCATGACCACCAGGTGCGCCGCCGCAGCGGCATCAGCCATCTCACGGGCTTCGGCTGCGTTGGCCGCGAAGGACTTTTCGCACAGCACCGGCTTGCCCGCGGCCAGCGCTTTCAGCGTCCACTCCTTGTGCGCGGTAATCGGCAGGGGATTGTAGATCGCATTCACTTCTGGATGGTCGATCACCGCCTGGTAGTCGTCGAGCACATGGTGAATGTGGGCGTGGCGCGCATAAATCTCCGCGCGAGCGCGATCCCGCGCGGCGATGGCGACCACGTCGGCCCGCGGTTCGTCGATGCACGGATTGACCAACGCCCGAGGCGTAATCCTGGCCACGCCGAGCGTTCCGAATTGAAGAACGATCCTGCCAGCCTCCTAGAGTTCTTCGAAAAATTTCGCTTCCCGGCGCCGGTAGCTGTCGAGGCCGCCGGGCACCCTGGAAAAGATGTCAGCCCACTCGGGGCTGCCCAGCGTCGCCTCAAACTCGGATTCGCGCTGGGCCATGTCCTCCCAGCGGATGATCCAGGTGATGTTGGCCGAGCCGAGGGCGTCCAGGGATTCGCCGTTGAGCTCTGCCGGAATGCCCGTGTCTACCCAGAAACCGACAATATCGAGTTTGTCTTTCAGGAAAGGCGTCGCTTCGCTCTTCGCCCAGGCCTTGTAGTCCTCGAACAGTTCGGGATTGAAATGATAGTTACGTATCTCGTACAGCATGGGTCCTCTCAATCAGGTGTCGATCCGGTCCAGTCTAACCGCGCGAGGCGTATTCCGGGAGCTCAGCCGAGTTCGGCAAACTCCGTCAACGCCTGCTCCGCCGTAACGAAGGAAGCACCATTCTCGGTCAACCGCTCGATCAATCGTTCGAGCATCAGCATCCGATGGCCGCGACCGATCACCATGGGATGACACGTGTAGGTGATCACGCCCCAGTCCATCGTCCGCGCCATGTAGCGGTAATCGTCCAGCCAGTTCTCGAGCACGCCGGTGGCCGGCGCCAGCCCACCGCGGCCGGTGATCTCGAAATGCGGATAGTCGTCCAGCGACCAACTGACGGGCAGTTCCAACAGGTCCGTTTCGCGGCCAAAGCGAACCGGCTCGCCTTGCTCGACCACGTCGCCGCTGCGCGCGCGATAGGGCAGATAGTCGTGCCCCATCATGCTGCTGTCGTACGTGAAGCCCTGTTCCAGCAACAGCTCGACGGTGTGCGGGCTCAGGTCCCAGGCGGGTGAGCGATAGCCACGCGCCTTCGCTCCGGTCAGCGCCTCGATCAACTCGTTGGCGCGCGCCAACTGTTCGGCTTCTGCATCGCGACTGAGTTTCGCCGGCGGGACGTGCTCGTAACCGTGGTGGGCGATTTCATGGCCAGCGCTAGCGATCGCAGCACAAGCATCGGGATAGGCTTCCAGCGTGATCCCGGGGATGTACCAGCTGGCCGAAATGTCGAAAGCGGCCAGCAAATCCAGGATCCGCTGTGCGCCGACCACGCCGAACTCGCCCCGGGAAATGGGGGTCGGGCTGGTCTGGCCGGTCGCCAGAAATCCCGAGAACGTATCGAAGTCGAAGGTGAGGCAGACGAGGTGCCTGCTCATTCAGACAGCACTCAACCCACCGTCGACCACGAACTCGGAACCAGTGCTGTAGGAGCTATCATCGCTGGCAAGAAACAGCGCGAGCGTCGCCACTTCCCGGGCGGTCGCCGTGCGTCCGAGCGGCACCCGGCGCGTCATCCGGTCCGGTTCGATGTGCAGTTGATCCAGCATGTCCGTTTCGATCAACCCGGGGTGAATCGAGTTGACGCGCACACCGCGCCGGGCAAGCTCTACCGCCGCGGTCTTGGTCATGCCGCGCACCGCCCATTTCGACGTGCCGTAGGAGAACGCCCCGGAGGCCGCCTGCAACCCGGCCAGCGATGAGATGTTGACGATGCTGCCGGCGCCGGCTTCGCGCATCGAGCCCGCCACTGCGCGCATGCCGAGAAACACACCGAGACAGTTCACGCTCATCACGTTGCGGAAGTCCTCCACCGAGGTATCCAGCATCGAACCCGAGCGGAAGATACCGGCGTTGTTGACCAGCACATCGATCCGACCATCACGGGAGACGATTTCGTCGATCAAGGCCGACCATTCGTCTTCGTTCTGCACATCGAGGTGCCTATAGGTACCTCCGGCCGACTCCGCCATGGCGGCGCCGTCCTCATCCAGCACGTCCGTGAGCCAGACCTTCGCACCTTCCTCGGCGAACAGTTTGGCCTCCACCGCACCCTGCCCGCGGGCCGCGCCGGTGATCAAACACACTTTTTCGTCCAGACGTCCCATTTTGCGCTCCCGTCCTACCTCCAACGAGAGTAGACGAAGCAGCGCCGCCCGGCCAGACTGCAAATGCGATATACCCGATACGGAACAGTGAGATGGCAGAACTACAACAGCAACCATCGTCGATAACCGACGACGACGCGATCATCCGGGCGGCCCTGGAAGAGGCCCACATTCCAACCCTGATGAACTGCCTCGTGCACCTGACGGGCGATGCACAGATCATCCGCGGCGAGATTCGTCCGGTGCTGGAATTTTTCGGAGACGCCCAGGGAGGCATCAGCGAAGCCCAGCAGGCCGAAATACGGGCCCGCGCGTTCGAGATTCTGACCGCGTATCGCGACGGTGACGGCCAACTGCCGCCCGATCCCAGCACGCATCTGGTCAGCGAGATGGTCAACTTTCTGATCGGCCAGGAGGTCTCCGCCGACTACGGCGACTTCCTGACCGCGGAACTGGCGCTGCACGGTGAAGACGCATACGCCCAACCCGGCTTCGAGATGCTGCCGGATGACGCCAAGGCGGCCTTCAAGGTCGTGATCATCGGCGCTGGAATGTCCGGGCTGTTGTCCGCTGTGCGGCTGCAGGAGGCCGGCATCCCCTTCACGATCCTGGAAAAGCATACCGACGTGGGCGGCACCTGGCACCAGAACATCTATCCGGGCTGCCGCGTGGACAGCGCGAATCACATGTACTCCTACAGTTTCAAACCCCGGGACTGGCCCCAGCACTACTCACCCCACGCGGTGCTGAAGGACTACTTCGCCGAGACCGCGGACGAACACAACCTGCGCCCGCACATCCGCTTCGAAACCGAGGTGACGGATCTCATCTGGAGTGATGACGAAGGCACCTGGACGATCAAAGCCAATACGGCCGATGGCGGCACGCAGACGCTCACCGCGAACGCGGTGATCAGCGCGGTGGGTCAGCTCAATCGCCCGAAATGGCCGGACATCCCCGGCCAGGAGCGCTTCGCAGGCCCGGCGTTTCACTCCACCTACTGGGAATACGAGCATGACCTGAAAGGCAAGACCATCGGCGTGGTGGGTACGGGCGCCAGCGCTTTTCAGTTCGTCCCGCAGATCGCCCAGGAAGCCAAGGAGGTCCGCGTGTTCCAGCGCACGGCGCCCTGGATGGCGCCGGTCGAGGACTACATGCAGGACATTCCCGAAGGCAAGCACTGGCTGCTGAACAACGTGCCTTACTACCACGCCTGGTTCAAATTCGCGGTGTTCTGGCGCAACGCCGAGGGCATCCTGTCGGCGGTCACCCGGGATCCGGCCTGGAACGGCGATGAGCAGCGTTCCATCGGTCCGGAGAATGAAATGGTCCGCGAACTGTTCCTGGAGAACATCAAGAGCATCGTCGGCCACGACCCGGAGCTGTACGAGAAATGCACCCCAGACTATCCGCCCGGCGGCAAACGCATCCTGTTCGACGACGGCACCTGGCTGCGCGCGCTGGCCCGCGACAACGTTCAGCTCTTCACCGAGGCGATCGTCGAGATCAACGAGACCGGCCTGGCAACCGACGACGGCACGCAGCACGATGTGGACGTGCTGGTGTACGCCACCGGATTCGAAGCCAGCCGCTTCCTCTGGCCAATGAACGTGGTGGGTCGCGAGGGCAAGGTGCTGGAACAACACTGGGACGGCGACGCCCGAGCCTACCTCGGAATCACTATCCCACACTTCCCGAACCTGTTCTGCTGCTACGGCCCGAACACCAACATCGTCGTCAACGGCAGCATCATCTTCTTTTCCGAGTGCGAAGTGCGCTATGTCCTGGGCTGCATCAAATTGTTACTGGAACGCGGCGAGCGGGGCATGGATTGCAAAGAGGACGTGCACGATGCGTACAACACCTGGGTGGACGCGGGAAATTCGGAAATGGCCTGGGGCATCTCCCACGCCAACACCTGGTATCGCAACGAGAAGGGCCGGATCAGCCAGAACTGGCCATTTTCACTGCTCGAATTCTGGCGTCAGACCAAGGCCCCGGATGCGACTGACTACACCTTTGTCTGACCGGATATCCAACCGGATGCCTGACCAGCGCGCTGATCCAGTTTGCGCTCAGGTGGTGGGCCTGTAGCGCAGCATCACCCGGGAGCCATCGGCGATGCCATTGCGAAAGCGTGGGCCCCAGATCGCCCACTGCACGCGGTACTTCGCGCCGAGCAGTTCCAGCCCGCGTTCGATTCCGGCCGAACCAGACTCGACGGCCCCGATCGCCATCAGCTCCGGTCCTTCCCGGAATTTCCCGGCACTCCTGGTCCACGTACCGAACTCGCCAACCCAGAGCCGTGCGCTGCTCAGCCCGTTGGCCAACGCCTGGGCGCGCCACGCCTCGCTCGACGTGCACAGAAACAGATCTGTCCCATCGAAGGCGAACCAGACCTCTGCGTGACAGGAACTCTCCTCGCCATTCGACTTGATCGGCGTGAGGTAGACCAGATCGGATTCGACGAGGGCCGCTCGACTCGCCTCGGGCAATCCCTCCAGGGCACGAACCCCACGCGGGACCAACCCGGCGGCGGCAAGCGAACCGGCGACACCGAGCATGCGGCGACGCGTCAGCCCGGCGCGCTTCAACTCCCGGTGTTCATCGATTGCGAGAGCACCGCAAAGCCGTTGCTCGCCGCCAGGCGTTTGTTCACGATGTCCTGATACTCGGACGAGTCGTACCAGGCCTTGGCCTGTTCGGTGGACTCGAACTTGATGACCACCGTCTGCGGGCCGGGGGGATGCCCTTCGATGGTTTCGGCAGCGACATCGAAGACGACCACTTCGCCGCCATGCGCGGCGACCGTCGGCCCGGCTGCGGCCGCGTACTCACCGTAAAGACCTACATCGTTCACGACGTATTGAGCGATGAAATATGCCGCCATTTCAGTGTCTCCCGTTGATTGAACCGCGGAGTCTAGCACGCAGATTCGCGTCTTCGACCCGGCGGCTGTCCTCACCGCGAGTGGTCAATCGCCTACCCAAGCACCCACCAACCATTGATTGCTCGCGAACTGAACCGCCACGGCATTGCCGCCGGGTTGCGCGTTGGCTTCGACGAATTCCGACGCCGCTTCCATGGATTCGAACTTTTTCGGCAGAATGGCCACCTGACGCACGCCGGGGAAATGTTGCGCGGACGCCGGTTCACCCAGCGCACGCGACATGAAGTAACCACGCACCATACCGTCCATTCCTTCAATCGTTTGCGTGACGAACCGGGGATCTGACATTTTTCTGTCTCTCGTGTCGGTGTTGAAGTTGCAAAGGCTGTGCTAGTTGCAAGGGCTCGGCGATTCAAGGGGTTCCAGTGCCCAGACGACTGATCTGGCATACCTCGCCATTCGGCTCGAAGACGTAAACCCCATAGCGCACATAACGATGGGGGCTGATCTCACCCTCTTGAACGTTCTCAGGAACCTCATGTCGGATGGGCGGCAGGCTCATCAGGTAGCTCGAAATCGCCAGCGCATCCGCTTCGGTCATCTGCGCATAGCCGGGCCATGGCATTACCGGCAACTGCTGGCGGCCGTGGCGGTCGATACCGAACCGGACGTTGCGCACGATCTCCTCCCGGCTCCACAGGCCAAGGCCAGTGTCATCATCCGGAGTGATGTTTCCGGGGAAGACGATCCCGGGCGGAACGTCTGCACGATACGCGGTGTACACGATCCCGATGTCGGAACCGGCCAGGTTCGCACCGATTTGTGCATTCACCAGCATTCCCTGGGTATGACACGCCGCGCATCCCAACAATCCCACCAGATACTCGCCCCGTGAAATCTCACTCGAGTCCCGATCTGAGTCATAGACCTGTGGCGCGGCGCAGCCACTGGCAACAATGGCAGTGACGATCACGTAGAACAATCGCATCGGGGTTTCCTGGACAACGGCTACGCGTGGAACCTTAGCGCAACTCGGTCACAACAAAAAACCCGCCACATGGGCGGGTTCTCTGTCTCGTGTGACGTCATCGCGGTAATCGCAACTGTGCAATCCGTGTCACCATGTCAATTACCGTGCGTCGTCAATGCTCCCCGGTCACCTCAACGGTCGCCGCCTGCCAGATCTGCCAAAAGAAAGGCAAGTTCCACACCAGGTTTCGCAAAGCCAGCGTTGGCGCGGCTTCGCGAGCTTGTGCAAATCGCAGCATCAGCGAAGCGTAAAATTTACTGACGCTTTTCGGCCGTAAGCCGATTGTAGTGTAAAGAATCGCAACACCCCCGACGGCAGGCGAGAGTGCAATGACGCCGCGTTCCTGCAACCATGCGGGCAATGAGCCGTACCTGCCCGATGCCATGACCCGCTGTGGGGAGCTGATCATTCGAACCCTCGAAGCTCACGGCGTGGACACCGTGTTTGGCATTCCGGGCAACCACACACTGGAACTGTACCGCGGCCTCGCCGACTCACCCATCCGCCACATCACGCCACGGCACGAACAGGGCGCCGCGTTCATGGCAGACGGTTACGCGCGCGCGACGGGTCGACCGGGGGTGTGCCTGCTCATCAGTGGCCCCGGCCTGACCAACGCAGCAACGCCCATTGCCCAGGCCCGCGCCGATTCGGTCCCATTGCTGGTGCTCACCAGTGTCGCGGCCACCGATCAACTGGGACGCCACCAGGGCCGTCTGCACGAACTGCCGGACCAGCACGGCTTGGCGAGCCGGCTGTGCCTTGCCAGTCATACGCTGCTGCATGTGGATGATGTGCCACGCGTGATCGGCCAGGCGTTCGAGAGCTTAGCCCGTGATCGGCCCGGGCCAATCCACATTGAGGTTCCGCTCGACGTGCTGGCAGCCCCCGCGGATCACGTGGCGTTGACGCTTACGCCTTACGCCGACCTTCGCGCGCCCATTCACGCCAAGGAAGCCAGTCGGATTGTCGAGGCAGCGCAACGACTCGACCGCGCGTCCCGTCCCCTGCTGCTGCTGGGTGGCGGGGCCGTGTCTGCGGCTGCCCACCTGCCGAGGCTCGCTGAGCAACTCGATGCGCCGGTGCTGAACACGGTCAACGCCAAAGGATTGCTACCTCCGGAGCACCCCCTGGCCGTGCACGGCAGTCCGTCCCTGCAGTGCCTGCGCAACGCCCTTGCCGACGCCGATGTGGTGCTCGCGCTGGGCACAGAATTCGGTGAGACGGACTATGACCTCCTGATGAGCGGACCGCTGGAGATCGGCGGCGAGTTGATTCGCATCGACATCGACGCCGAGCAATTGACCCGCAACGCGACGCCCGCCATCGGCATCGAGGCGGACACCCGTTGGGCAGCGAAGGCCCTGCTGGATGTGCTGTCCCGGCTCGACAAAGGCGGTGCGGACCGGGCTGCATCCTTGCGCAGCGAAGTTGCGCAGGAACCCCACGTGCACCCGGAATTCGGCGCGCTTTTTGCCGCCATCGATACGGCCCTGCCGGATGCGATCGTGGTGGGCGATTCCACCCGCCCAACCTACTACGCATCCTGGCAATGGGTTGCACGGCAGCCGCGGTCCTATTTCCATTCGGTCTCGGGGTTCGGCACGCTTGGCTATGCGCTACCCGCGGCACTCGGCGCAAAGGTCGCCTGTCCCGAGCGGCCGGTGATTGCGCTGATCGGCGACGGCGGGATCCAATTCAGCTTGCCCGAACTCGCCTCAGGCGTCGCCGCAGAGCTTCCGGTGGCCGTTATCCTCTGGGACAACAACGGCTATCAGGAGATCCGCAACAGCATGGAGGGTCTCGGTATAGCGCCCATCGGGACCGACCTCGGCCGCCCGGATTTTATGGGGATTGCCGAGGCTTATGGCTGCCACGCGAGGCGCGTGACGGATCTCGATTCCCTCTCCGAAGGCCTCCTCGCCGCGGCCGGCGCATCGGTACCCACGGTGCTGCTGGTCCGCGAAGAGGACCTGATCACCACGCCCAGCGGGCAGTGGTACTGAATGGCTGACGCACAACCATCGCTGAGCCGGCGAGCCCGGCGATTGGCGGCCCCGGATGCCGACGTCTGGCGTGTGCACGAAGCAGCATTGGCGCGACTCGCGGCCGGCGACGACATCATCCTGCTGAGTGTCGGCGATCCGGACTTCCCCACCCCCGAACCCATCAAGCAACACACCCTGGCGCAACTGGCCGCCGATCGAACGCACTACTCCCCCGCACTGGGGGAACCTGCGCTGCGCCAGGCGATCGCCGATCTGGAAACCCGCACCACCGGGCGGCCATTCGAGCCAGAACAATTCGTCATCTTTCCCGGAGCCACCGCGGCTCTGTTCACCACCTTCGCCTGCATCGCCGACTCCGGCGCGGAAGTCGTGGTCCCCGAACCCATGTACATCGGTTATCGCGGCATCTTCGCCGCGCTCGGCATAACGGTAGCGAGCGTGCCGCTGGACGCGACGCGCAATTTTCGACCGACCCGGACCGTGTGATCGATGCCATCACCGCCAACACCTGCGCGGTGGTTCTGAACACGCCCGGTAATCCCGGCGGCAACATCATCGCCGCCGAGACACTTGCCCGCATTGCCGATGCCTGCCGGCAACGCGGTATCTGGCTGGTGTGCGACGAGGTGTACTCGCTGTTCACGTTCGAAGAACCGCACATCTCGCTGTTGCGAGCCACGGACGATCTCGACAACATCGTGGTGATCGACGGCCTGTCGAAGTCTCACGCGATGAGCGGCTGGCGCATCGGCTGGGCGGTAGCGCCGCCCGGACTGGTTCAAGCACTGGGCGATTTCAGCGGCTCGGCGTTCTTCGGTTCGTGCCAGTTCGTTCAGGACGGCGCCGCCTACGCACTGGCACACGACGAACCGTTCGTGCAGAAGATGTGTGACGAGTACCAGGCGCGGCGCGACTACCTTGTCCAGCGCATCGCCGGCATCGATGGCCTGGTCTGCGCATCGCCGCAAGCGGGGATGTTCGTGATGCTCGAGGTCAGCGCCATCACGGCCGACGGCGGCCGTTTCGCCCAGGCGCTGCTGGACGTCGCGGGAATCTCGACCATTCCCGGAGTCGGTTTCGGCGCGTCGACAACAAGCTACGTACGGGTCAGCCTCACCCAGCCGGTGGAGGTGCTCGAGGAGGCGTGCGATCGGATCAACCAGGCCCTGCCGGCGATCCGATCAGCCTGCGCCTGAAAATCTGGCGTTACATGAACGCCGTCAGCCGGGCGTACCAGAACGCCCCGTTGAAGCCGAACGGAGAGGTCAGCGCATACTTGACGCCGAGGAACTGGGAAATCGGTTCTTTCTCATCTTCGGGGAACTCGTCGAAGATGTTGTCCCCGCCGATAGTGACCCGGTAGTGGTCCAGGAACGTGTAGCTCACCTCCAGATCGACCAGGATTTCACTGTCGAAGTCGTACCGTTCGGAGGCAGTGCCGTCGCTCAATACGCCGCCGGTGGTCGACCATTCGTCGTAGTAGTTGAACCGCAGGATGCCGTCGAAGGCATTGCGGGTGTAGTCGAAGGTGAGCACCGCGCGGTTCTCGGGGATCTGGTTTTCCAGGTCATACTGGCGTGACAGGTTGATGCTTCCCGGCTGGACGTTGTCGACGTCCTGTTCGTTCCAGTTGTGGCGCATGTCCACGAGCAGGTTCCCGCCAAATACGTCGTCAAAAGAACTGGTGACCGCCAGATCAATGCCGGTGATTTCCGAGTCGAAACCGTTCACGAAGTAGCTCGCGCTGCTGCCCAGCAACAAGCCGGCGTTCGGAACACCAGCGGCGATCAGATCCAGCACATCCGCTGCGCTAACCGTGTTCCCCAACAGCGCCAGCCGATCGTCGATCTCGATCCGGTACCAGTCCAGCGTGACAGTGACGAAGTCGAGCGGTTCCGCAACGAACCCGAACGTATAGCTGGTGGACTCCTCGGGCTTGAGCGGCTTCGAGCCCAATACCAGTGCAACCGGGTGGTCGACCGGGTAGGTCCCGGCAGGAATCAGGTTGCCCGCGCTATCGGCGGACGTAGTCACGTTCAGCGTATTGACCTGGCCGGGGGTCGGGGTCCGGAAGCCGGTGCTGACGGTGCCGCGAAGCGCGAAGCGATCGTTCACCTGCGCACGCAGCGCGAATTTGTAATCAGTGGTGTCCTCATCAAGATCGTCATAGTCTTCATAGCGGACCGCGATGGCGCTCGAAAGCCAGTCGGTGATGTCGTATTCCACGTCGACGAAGGTTGCCCAGCTTTCGCTGTCGAAATCGCCCGCGGACTCACGGGGAAAACCCTGGAAGCCGTCCGAACCCACACCAAAAAACGCCGCGGTCGGGCCCGGGTCGATGGACTCCGGGTTGCCCGCTGCAATCTTGTAAGTCTCCTCGCGCCACTCCAGACCGAATGCGAGGTTCAACGGGATGTCGTCGAAGGTCTTGACGAGGTCGGCGTTGAAGCTGCTTTCTTCCTGGGTCAGCTTGCCCGGCTTGAAGGATAGCGGGGAGAGGCGACCCAGACTCGGGTTGATGGAGCCGTTCAGTTTGTAGTCCACTTCGTTCTCGGCATACCGGCCACGAACGTCCAAGGTCAGGTTTTCGATGATCTCACCGCGCACGCCGCCCACGAATGAGAAATCCGTGATGTCGGCGCCGAAGCTCGGGTTATAGCCACCCGGGAACTCGGAGAAGATCGGGTTGAGCAGCACATAACCGCTGGGACTGGCGCCATCTGCCGTGATGTAGTCGTCCGGGTTCAGCCCGTCGGCAATGATGGAATCCACCAGCGTCTGGGGCGCGTTGTCGGGCAGAAAGTCTTCATTGATGTCGGTAATCAGCGTCGAGCGTCCGGAAATCCCGGCAGCCGGCGGCAGCACCGGGTTGCGATAGAAGAAGTCCGACTCAACCGTTTCGTCCGTGTACGTCCCGAACCCGTATAGCTCGAGGCGGTCGGTGATGTCGAAGCCCGCGTTCACGAGGAACTTCGACGCCTCGATGTCGGGATCGCCCCAGCGCTGTCCGAAGCCGTCGAGCGGTACCGGGTTCGGGTCACCCAGAAAGTCGCCTACCGCGGCGGCGTCACCCTGGGGAACGCCACGCCAGGTGATGTCCGTACTCGAATACTCGCCGGTGAGGTTTACAAATCCACGATCCGTCAACGGCAGTCCGATGTTACCGCTGATGGAGTAGCGATCACCGTCGTCCTCGTCGTACTCGCCATACTGCGCCGTGATCGACGCACCGTCGCTGGCATCCTTGAGGATGACGTTGATCACGCCCGCGATCGCGTCCGAGCCGTATTGGGCAGAGGCGCCGTCGCGCAGCACTTCAACGCGCTTGATGGCGGCGGCCGGGAACATTGCCCAATCGACCGCCTGAGCGCCCTGATTGACCGTCCCGAACGGCGAGAACTGCAGGTTCACCAGCGCCGAGCGATGCCGGCGGGTACCATTCATCAGCACCAAGGTCTGATCCGGCGCAAGGTTGCGCAGACTGACCGGCCTGAGGAACGCCGTTCCGTCCGCAATCGGGAAACGCTGGGTGTTCAACGACGGACTGAGCTTGGTCAGCGAATCCGTCAGGTCGAAAGACGCCTGGTCCGTCAGCTTCTCGCCGCCGATCACATCCACCGGGGACAACGACTCGATGGGCGAGGTACCGGCTTTACGAGTGCCGGTAACAATCACTTCTTCGACCAGGTCCTGGGCAAAGGTCGCGACCGGAAAGCCCCCCAGGCAGGCGACGGCGGCCAGCGAGGCCAGCCACGCGTTGATTCTACGGTTCGATCTCATTGTTTCTCTCTCCATCTGAACATCATGAGCAACTGACTTGGACGCTCTGAGATATCTTCTATACGGCCACCCACAAGCGACGGGCACCGATTTGGACCATTCAAGCGAGTCAGAACGCGGCCACGATAATTGCATGAACGCGCTTAAGCAAGCGCCGCTAACCAATTGAATAGGCGCTAGTTTGGCTTCAACCTGTTATCAATTTCGAGGTCGGACTGCTCGATTGTCGGACGGCGCCTCGGCGTCGATCTGGCGTGTCTCTTGGACCAACCGGCAGAGATCGTCGATGCTCGTCAGCGCCACAAGTTGTGCTTCGCTGAATTCGCAAGCGAGCCGGCATTCGACGTGATGGACGATCTCGACCACCCGCACCGAGTCCGCGCCCAACTCGGCAAATGACGACGTCCGGGTAAAGGAAGGCGGCGCCTCGTCACCCCAACTCGCTGCGATGCAAGACGCAATGAGTGCTAAGACGTCAGGTTCCGCGCCCGCCATGTCCCCTGCTTCCACATTTCACCGAGCAGCGGCCAGTTCAGCCATTCGGTCGGCGATGCCGTGATTGCGCATTCAAGCTGTGCCGCCATCCAGCGCCGTGCAACGCCCAGCGCGCGCTGCTGATCTGGCTCCGAGGTCAGGTCGATCGGATCCGAAAACGTAATGCGCAGACATCGCGGCCCGGAACCCGAGACGAATACAAACCCCAGCAGCGCGCCGGTCGCAACGGCAAGTCGGATGGGACCGTCAGGCAATGCTGCGGACATTGCAAACAGTTCGACGGGGTCGCAGGACGGCACGCTGTCCGGATGAATCGGTGCGTCGATGAAGGAGAACAGGACCCCGCCGCGGCGCAGGCAGGTGTACGCTCGGACAGCGGCGTCGCAACTCTCATCGAGCAGCGCCACACTCGGTCCCGAATCGCCGAGCCGCTCGAACAGCCGCGCGGTTTGCACAGGGCCCTCCGATCGGCGAAACGCACACAACGGTCGATTCGAGGGCGAGTACCGATGCAGATGAAACAGCCCGCTGACGAAACAGCCCATGTGCGGCATCAGCACGACCAGCGGCCGCCCCGGATGCGCAAGCTCACCATACGACCGATAGAACATCGGGCCGGCAAGCTCAAACGCATCCCAGCCAATACCGGGCGCGCCGGTACGGAGCACTTCGCGGTAGTCACGCGAAAACCGCCGCTCATGATCCAGCACCTCTGCGGCCCACCGATTCGCTACCGACTCGGGTTCCCCCAGCGCCTCACTCATGTAGTGCGCGATTGCATGCCGCTTCCTTCCACGCCTCCCGCCACGCCTCCCGAAGGATCCAGACATCACAAGGTGATGGCGCCGGCGTTACATTCCTGCAGGGTGATCTCATGCACCACGCGCTGTCCGGTCTCCTTCAATTCATAGGAGTAACGCACGGCGCCCCCGATGCTCATCAGATTGAACAACTGCTGGTTGCTGCAGGTCCGCCGACCGAGCGCCGCCGCATGGCCCTCGAGCGCGCGCCGCGAAACCCGCTCGACCTGATACTGGTAGATCAGGGTCTGTCCCTCGCGGCTCACGGCAATCAACCGGGTCGTCTGATCGATCTGGAACGGCAGTCGTTCACTCAGGAAAACGACGGATTCATCCAGCATTTCCAGCAGCCCCGGTGGCGATGCCTGCACGCACGCGGCACCCGCCAGCAGTGCCCAGACGCCGGCGAACTTCAGAGCGGCTAATAGCATGTGCCACTGCTGCCGTTGTCAGTCGTCGGGGCGATTTCGGTGATGGTAATGACCGGCGTGTAAGTGATCATCGGTACACTGATGCTCACCGAGAAGGCCCAGCTCGCGCCGCCAGCAATGGCGCCCGCCAAGGAACCCACTGCTACGCCCATCGGCCCGCGAATCAGGCCACCCACCGCACCAGCCGTCGCACCATCGAAAACAGAACTGTAGAAATCGTCCTTGATGGCTTGTATGTTCGCCACCGATATCGGCTCGCCCATAAATACCCAGGTGTCCTGCGCGCCAGCCACCTGATTTGTTTCCGCCGCAGTCAGAGCTCTCATACCTTTCTCCAGGGATCTAGTGATGTAGACCCTCAGTGTGCCGGGATCGGCGTGGATGGGATGTCCTCCACGGCTGCTCGCGCGTGTACGTGTTTCGACAGGAAAGCGTCACGACTGAACTGCTGGACGCCGTGATCGAGATCGAACAGCACCACGGAATCCGCGTGCTCAACCAGCTCCAGTCGATGGGTGACCAGCACCCGAATTCCACGACGTGCCCGCAACATCCGGAAGATCTCCTGCTCGACGTCCGGCGGGAGGTTGGCCGTTCCCTCGTCGAGGACGATCACGTCCGGGTTCGTGTACAGCGCGCGGGCCAGCAGCAGACGCTGCCGTTGGCCACCGGACAGGCTCGCACCTCGATCGCCAATCAGGCTGTTGTAGCCAAGCCGCATGGCTTCGACTTCCATGTCGATGCGCGCGCGCCGAGCGGCCTCCCGAACACGCTCGAGATCAGGGCTGGTATCGAAAGCGGAAATGTTTTCGCCCACAGTTCCCGTGAACAGCTGATCGTTCTGCATCACCACGCCGGTACTGCGACGCAACAGGTCACGGCCGTACCGTTCCAGGTCCATGCCATCGATTCGTACGCTGCCCCGGACAGGCTCGAGCAAGCCCAGCAGCAGCTTCACCAAGGTACTCTTGCCCGTGCCCGAGGCACCAAGCACCACAATCAGCTGGCCATTCGCAAAGTTCAGATCGACGTCCCGCAGCACCCATGTCTCTCCGCTGCCGTACCGAAACGACACACCATGCAGTGAGATGCCGTCGACGATCGCGCGCGGCGACCGCAACCGGTGGTATTCGGTCGCCTCTGGCTCCTCGAGCAGAATGTCTTCCAGCCGATCGAGATGGATGCGCAGCAGACGATAGCCGATCAACTGTTCGATCAACCCTCGGGCACCGTCCGCGAACTGGGACTTGAACGCCAGGAATGCGTACAGTGCTCCGATCGTCAAGGCGCCGTCGATCACCAGCCCGGCGCCAAGGAACACCACCAGGATCTGCTCGACGCCGCTCACACCCATGTTGCCGAGACTCAAACCGATGCGCAGCCGCTCGACCACCACGGAGGCATTCACGGTACGCATGAAGAGTCGATGCCACAGCCGTTCGCGGCGCGCCTCCAGATTGCCCAGCTTGGTCGCCTGAATGGTTGCAAGCGACTCGATGACGTGGCTGTTCTCGTCCGCCGCGGCGTGAATCTGCTCCTGACTGAGGCGCTTCAGATACGGCAGAGTCACCGTTTTGATGACACCGTAGATCAGCAACGACCCGATCACGATACCCGTCAGCAGCAGGTCGTAGCACAGCATCACCACGAGCGTGATCACCACGGTAACGCCGTTCAGCAGGGCTTCGACGATCCCCCGGGTCAGAAACTCCCGAACTGGCGTCAAGGAGCCGATGCGTGAGAGTACATCGCCTTGATGGCGTTTCTCGAAGTAACCCAGCGGCAGGCGCAACAGGCGGCGCATGATCGCGCCGGTCAGGTTGACGGCAAGCTGGTTACCCGAATACAGCAGCACCAATGCGCGCAGCGCCTTCAGCACCAACTGCACCACGAGGATCATGCCGAAGCCGAGCGCCAGCCCGCTGAGCAGCTCAACGTCACGCTTGATCAGCACCTCATCGACCACGAACTGCACATATAGGGGCGAGGCGATTCCCACCAGCTGGAGCAGCAGCGACAGCCCGAGCAACTGACCAAACGCAGTTCCCACGCCGGGCTGATCTTTCCAGAAATCGCGCATCCGCAAACGCGCGGACGCATCGAGAGTCGAGAACCCTTCCGCACGGTCGAATTCGACAACCACGCCGCTCAGTCTCCGCGACAGTTCCTCATCGGAAAACGTCCGCACGCCAAGCGCCGGATCGAACACCTTGTATCCCGACCGTACCCGCCCGCGGATCACCACGAAGTGCTTCAGGTCCCAATGCGCGAGCACCGGGAAGCGAACGTCCGCAAGCTCTTCCAATTCCAACCGCAACGGGCGCGCGATCAGCCCCAGTTGCGAGGCGGCATCGACCAGATCGTTGAGCGCCGCGCCGCGCAGGGAGGTCGGAAAGCGGCGCCTGAGTTCGGCAAGAGAGATCTTCAACCCCTGGTGCGCGGCGATCATGCCCAGGCATGCAAGCCCGCATTCCGCAGCCTCCGCCTGTTGCATCAGGCGCACTTAGTGTCCTGCCACTAGTACAAGGCCGTCAGGGATTCGAACAGCCAGGCCCCCAGGGCTCGCCGATCGGTGGTGAGTTCCGCCGTCACTTCCATGCCAGGGCGCAGTGCACGCTGCACGCCCGCGTGATCCAGGTACTGTCGGTCCAGCGATACCTCCAGCACGTACACGGATTCAGGCCCAACCGTAGTGTCGGACACGGTACGAACACGCCCTGCAACGGTACCGAACTTCTGGAACGGATACGCCGCCACCCGCAGCGCCACGGGCAAGCCCGGTTGGATGCTCGCGACACTGCTCGATGGAGCGAACAGGCGCGCCTTCAATCCCGCGCCAGGGGATACCAGGCTCAACAGCGCCTGACCAGCGGCCATCGAGTCCCCCAGATCCTCGCTCAACCCGGCAACGGTGCCATTCCGAGGCGCCGCAATTTCGTACCACCAGTTCGCGCCTTCACGCAGGATCTGGCCCTCCAGGCCAGCCAACCGAGCGTCGATCTCGCCGAGTTGGACCACGAATTCCTGTTGCCGCCGTTCGGCCGCGAGCCCCAGCGCGATGATCTCTTCCTCGATGCCACGCTGCCTGAGCGACCCTTCGGCCACGGCCTGTTCCAGCGCCAGCACCCCATCGCGCAGTTCTCCATAAACGTAGTCGGACAGGAACCGATGATCTTTGCCTGCGCCTACCCTGGCGAATCGTTGCCGGGCAAACCGGTAGCGTCGTTGCTGCACGTCGTGCAAAGCGGCCGCCAGACTCCGCTGATCGCGCAGGTGCGCGACCCGAGCCATCGAATCGCGCCGGGCGATATCCCGCGCTCGTCCAATCGCGGCGCGCTGCTCTTCCAGCAGGACCCGCTGTGCGTCCAGCACTTCGGCGAGCTGGCTTGACACGCGCGCGCCGTCCGAGCCATCCGCGCCTGAAGCAATTCGCGCCAGAACATCGTTCCTGCGCACTTTCTGTCCTTCAATCACGTACAGCGCGTCAACCACGCCCGGGCGAACCGCCCGTACCACCACCTCTCCATCGCGCGGTGTGAGTCTGCCTTCCACGATCTCGCGCCGGCTGATCTCCAGCTGCAGGGCCCACGTGCTACAGATCAGCACCAGCCCGACCACGGCGGCGGAGATGACCTGCAGTCTGATCGGAACGAGCCGCGTGCGCTCGCCACGAAACACATCGTTGGCGGCCAGGATTGCTTCCAACCGAAACAACGGGGTCTTGTGTTCGGGATCGTCAGACAACAGCAGTCGGGGCCAGCAGGCACGCGTTGCGCGTGGCGATGCGATTGAGCTTGCCGCTGGCCGTCCGCACGATTCGACGCGGTCGCGGCGGGAACGCGAGCAACCGTATCGAGACACCCAGTTCCGCGAGCACTTCGGCATCGACCCGGCGAAACAGTTCATCGCAGGCGATGAAGTCATGATTACTTTGCAGGGCGACCCAGACCGCGCACGAACCGCCCGCTTGCGGCGATTCGAAGCTGCACACGTGAATGGTCGGGTCCGCCAGAGTTGCACCGACGCACTGGTCGATTTCTGCCAGCGACACGGACCGTCCGCGCACTTTGACTACGTCCTTCAGCCGCGCACACACGTATAGGCGCCCGCCGCGAAGCAGCCCGAGGTCGCCGGTGGCAACCCAGCCATCGTCGGTTTGAGCGACGCCACCCCCACCCGTGACAGACGGACCCGCCACGAGGATCTCGCCAACACAATCGCCCGGGTGCGCGGCGCGCAACGCACCGGCCCTGCGCAAGCGCACCCGGGTGGTCCCGGGTTTCCCAATGGAGCCCACGCAAACCGCCTCCGACGTCACCAGGTTGAGGCCCCGCACCAATCCATCTGCCTCCCGAATCGTCTGCAGTCCGGCACCACGGCGCTCACCGGTGACAAAAAGCACAGCCTCGGCGAGCCCATAGCACGGCATCAGCGCCTTCGCATCGAACCCCACCACGCCAAACCGATCGCAGAACCGGTTCAGCAGCCCCGGATGCACCGGTTCCGCACCGACGAACGCGACGTTCCAACTGGACAGGTCCAGCTCCTCGATGGAGCCCGAATCGCGGGTGCACAAGGCATACGCAAACGTGGGCGCACCGGAGGTGGTCACCGCGTGACGCGAGATACCACGAAGCCAGCTCAACGGTTCGCGCACGAAGTCGTTGGGCCGCGCGAGGAAGCCCACACAATCCACAAAGAACGGCTGCAACAACGTCCCGAACAGGCCCATATCATGGGTGTGCGGCAGCCACCCGAGCACCTTCGAGGCACAGCTATGACCGAAGTGTCGAGCGATGACCCGCTCGTTACTGCAGATGTTCCCGGGTGATAGCTCGACAACGTTCGGCTCACCGGTCGTCCCGGAGCTGAGTTGCATCAGGGCGGTCTCGTGCTCCGATTGCGGTGCCGGACGCACGCCGCCGGCACCCTCTATTGCCATGCCGCGCGGCGCACACCCGGACCAACCAAGAACAGGTACACCCTCTAATGCGCCCTCTATTCCGGGAAGCATTCCGGGGAGCAACGCCCGCACCACGACGATGAGCGCCGAACCCGCCATCTTCAACCTGCTGGCCAGGCGCCGCACCTGCCGCGGGGCAACCGGCAGCACCGTCAGGCCGAGGTACACACAAGCAAACAGGGCCGTGACGAACTGCAGGGGATCGTTGAACACCAGTACCACCACCGAGCCGACGGGCGCACCTGGGAGCATCGCGTTCAACTCGGCTGCGCGCTGCCGGCTCACCTGTACCAACCGTTCGTAAGAGAGTTCCCGCACGACCTCGCAACGTCGGTCGAGCAGCACATACCCCGACGTTTTCGGGGTATCGAAGATCTCTTCGAACAACGAATTCACTATGCCAATCTCCACGGACACGGCTTGCCAGCATGTCACCCCGGGATGGAAACCGGAGTAGGCGCAACCGGCGAATGCCTGCGCGAAAATCACCTGACTCTGTTCCGGATGGCGCCCGCGCCGGGTCGACGCGCCACCCGGGTCCCGCTAAAGTCGATCGATTACTCGGGAGGACACCATGATTCGACGCTCGACCCTGCTGCCCGTATCAGTGCTGGTCACTACCTTGCTGAGCGTGCTGACAGCCTGCGGCCAGCAACCATCGTCCGCCGGGTCACCGCCCGAGTCGCCCACTGCGGCCGCGCCCGAAATCCAGCGGCCGCTGGTCATCATCCCCGAAGGCCGCGGCTTCTCTGCTGAGGGCGTACCTGCGTACACCGGTGATCATCCGGCGGTGTATGCCCACATCGAGGCGAACCAGGCCGAACACCTGGCGAACCTGCAGCGCTGGGTGCAACAGCGCTCCATCAGCGCCCAGAACGACGGCGTGGTGGAGATGGCTGAATTGCTGCGCGGCGACCTCGAAGCGCTGGGTTTCGCCGAGGCTGAGGTGGTCCCGACCACGGGACACCCCGGAGTGTGGGGCTATTACGACGCCGGCGCGGCTCAGACGCTGGCCGTGTACATGATGTACGACGTGCAGCCCGTGGAGCCGAACTGGCAGGTCGATCCGTTCGCGGGCGCGCTGGTCGAGACCGACCTCGGCACGGTGCTGATGGCGCGCGGCGCGACCAATCAGAAGGGCCCGGAGCGTGCCTTTCTGAACGCGCTCGCATCGATCATCGCCACCCAGGGTACGCTGCCGGTGAATCTGATGGTGCTGGCGGAGGGCGAAGAAGAGCTGGGCTCGCCCCACTATCCCGAACTGATCGAGCGCTATGCTGCGCGGCTGAAGACCGCCAAAGGCGTGATGTTTCCGCGCAACGGCCAGAACCGCTTGGGCGCGGTCGGGCTGGCGTTGGGCGTAAAGGGCATCATCTACTTCGAGATCGAAGCCCGCGGCGGTCCCTGGGGCGGGCCGACGAAAGCGGAGATTCACGGATCGCTGAAGGCCCTCGTGGATGCCCCCGCCTTGCGCCTCGCCCAGGCGATTTCGCGCCTGGTTTCTGTCGACGGCAATACCATCCTCGTCCCTGGTTACTACGATCCGATCCGCGCGCCTTCGGAGGAAGAACTCTGGGTTTTCAACGGCAGCGCCACCGACTGGCCCGCGCGCGACGCGGCCATGCAGAAATCGCTGTCGGTGGAACGCTGGATCGACGGCATGACGGGCCGGAACTCCTGTGCCCAGATGCTGTTCACCACCACGCTGAACATCGACGGCATCTACGGCGGATACACCGGCGTGGGCGTGA
>PVMS01059702.1_pt1 | contig 22652 bp, 22 predicted proteins | sample 1853461 | NCBI WGS metagenome assembly PVMS01 (sample SAMN08582032, study PRJNA380276) | Marine sediment metagenome, whole genome shotgun sequencing project. | isolation source: ocean sediment barecode stripped | collected 2017 | reverse complement strand
CTTAGTTAAGATCGTCCCGTTTGTTCCTGAGTACATGAGCCTAGCTGTATCTCTGTGAGCATGCCCAGGCCAAGAAGATGACCTATCTCATGAGCTGTAACACGTTCATGTCGTACACTTGGGAAATCGGTGACAAAAAACATATTACTTCTAACCGCTATGCCGTTTACTAGCCCTATACTGCTAGCGTAAAATGCATTTAACACAGAGAGGTTTGAAATTTGAAACTCACGATCCATACCTGTGAGGAAGGGATTGTAGTTGCCGTTTGTAAGCTCTTTTAAAATTTGGGGCGGCAAAACTATACGTCCGATGTATTTAATTTCAAATTTAATCCCTGCCTGTGACCATATTTCATTGGCTTTTTGAAAGACCTCTATAAGCTGCTCGTTTGTCCTAGTACTTGAAAGTGCCCTGCCCCGATCATCTAGTATGTAGACTGAAACTGCAAGGGTGATATCAGACAAAATAGGATCATTAGTTTTTGTTGCTGTGTCAGCCCCAATGCATAACACAGCAAAGAAAAAAAGTACTGTTAAGAATACGGGCGCACATCGTAAACTCATGACCCAAATACTATACATTATTTCAAAAATCCTGACTCCATTGACATGGACTTATCATTCATGGGATAATTGTAAAAGTGGGTTGATAACCATTCCTGAAAGTAAACTTACGGAGAAAAATTTATGGATAATGGAAATAGCAAATTTACGGCTGCTGACGTTCAGATGGCTCCTGTTGTTTTAAACAAGGATGAGACCATTGGAAAGGTAGAGAGCTTAATTGAAGAAGCAGCTTCAAACGGAGCGAGCTTGATAGTATTTCCTGAGACAACCATTCCTTGTTACCCGTATTGGCCCAAAGACCTTGGATCGCTACAAGGAAGGAAGCAGGTCCTAGATGCTTTTATTGAGCTCTATAAAAACTCAATCGAGATTCCAAGTAAAGACACCGAAAAATTAGCCGAAGCTGCAAAGAAATCAGGCGCCTATGTGATAATAGGAGTAAACGAGAGAGACGGCGGAACACTTTATAACACTATTTTATATTTAGGCAAAAACGGAGAAATCCTGGGCAAACATAGGAAACTTATGTCCATAGACAGCGAAAAATGCATATGGGGCATGGGCGGCGCTGAGGATCTTAAAGTGCTAGATACCGAACTGGGTAAGATCGGCGGATTTTTCTGCTATGAGCATCATCTGACTCTTGCCAGATACGCTATGTTTACAAAGGGGGAGCAAATTCACGCCGGACTCTGGGCCGGTCATGGCTTTGTTAAACCTACAATGGATTTCGCAAGCCGACAGTATGCGTTTGAGGGACAGCTTTTCGTAATCGTATCATCGGGCTACATAGATGAGGGCATGATTCCAGACAGCTTCCCCCTTAAAAAACACACCATATGGGATTTCCCGGGTGGAAGTGGGATTATAAACCCCAGAGGTGATTACATTGCCGGACCCGTTTACGGAAAAGAGGATATTCTCTATGCTGATATTGATATGGATATGATAATACGCTCAAAAGCTGTAATTGACGCCGTCGGACATTTTTCCAGACCCGATATTCTACAGCTGGAGATAAAAGAGGATAGCTCCTCGTCCTCAAATGACAATAATACCCTCCATGACTTGAAGACGTCCATTGAAAAGATTGCTAAGAGGCAAGGAGAACTTGAAGATAAAATCGAGACTTTAATTAGGAATCTATCAGGCGATACCGAACAAAAGATATAAGTTAGTACTTTAACAACATGTAAGAGGTATTTAAATAATGCGCCTAGCCGAGTTCTCTATTCAACTGAATCAATAAGCCCCTGTTTAAGATTCCACAGTTCTTGGGATAATGAAACATGATAAATATGCGGGTTCACAATACGCCTGATTCCCAAGTCCAGGCAATCCATGTCTTTTTCCCTTTGTGAGCGTATATGCTCTATTGAAGGGAAGTTATATACAAGCCTGCCTTGATCCAGAATCTTTTCTAAAAGTGGTTCTGCTTTACTAATTTTCTCTCTCTTCAAAACTCTATGTTTTGTATGGTCTAAAGCATGGTGTAATGTAATCTCGTCCATATCGGCCGGATTCATTTCACCAAGTGTCAAAAGATCAGCAGTAGCCTTACCCCTTTTGTCATATATGCGCCAAACCCTTTTGCTTCCGGGGTTATGAGTTTTCTCCCGGGACTCAGATAACTTTAGAGAAGGTAACCAGTCTTGCCCTTCATTGACGGCAACTAGCTTGTACACGCCGTCTAAGGCCGGGGCTCCCTTTGATGTTATCAAATTAGTTCCGACTCCATAAACCAGACGTTTAATAAGATGATCCGGGTCCACACCAAATCGTGGGGCCTCTTCTTCTATTTGAGTTATTATTTGCCAGACAACAAGTTCATCAATCTGGTTAGAAAGCACTATGTTTGTATTAGGAAACCCTGCTCTATCCAACATTGCGGCCGCCTGTATGCTAAGATAGGCAAGATCACCCGAGTCAAGCCTTATACCTACGGGTTCATGTCCTTTTAGCCTCAATTCCTCAAATACTACAATTGCATTGGGAATTCCGCTCTTAAGGGTATTAATCGTATCTACAAGTAGAAGGCAATCGTCTGGATAAAGCTCCGCATAGGCTCTGAAAGCGCCTAATTCTCCTTCCCCTAGCGCTATAAACACCTGCACCATACTGTGCCCATGCGTCCCTTTAGGCGGATATCCAAGAGAATGGGAAATTCCAACATTTGACGAAAAATCCGCCCCACCTATAAGTGCTGCTCGTACTCCTGCGTTTACACCCGTATCATGACCACGACGGAGGCCAAACTCTAAAAGAGGCTGCCCACGCGCTGTATCTTTAATACGGGCTGCTTTCGTAGCTATGAGGGTCTGATAATTGAGTTTGTTGAGAAGGGAAGTCTCCAGAATCTGGGCCATTGCGAGAGGTCCTTGGATAACTGTCAACGGAACATTGGGATGAACAACCCTGCCTTCCGGTATAGCTAACATCGTAACGCCCTCAAAATTGCCGTATTCACTTAACCAATTCAGAAAATCGTCCCTGAAAACCCGCTCACCCGTCTGACCCGTTTGCTTTCTAAGATAATCAATCTCCTTCTCACAAAATCTGGAATTCATCATCCATTCTACAGCCCACTGAAGACCGGCATTGATGCAGTAGCCGGCCTGATGAGAACCGTAGTCCGGGTAATTTCGGAAGAAATGGTCGAATTGTGATTTTTTTTCGTGAATGCCTATAACAAAATAGAGCTGGGCCATGGTTAACTGATATTGGTCGGTAAATAAGATCCCTTCTGATATTTTAGAGTCTTTACGGTTCATAGGTGTTTAGTTTAGCACTTTTAACTTGAGTTAATACATTTTAAAGATGAATAATCACAGAGAATGTTCAACGTTGCGAAGACAACATATTATAGAATGAGAAATAGTTTTGTTAGGATAAAATCACAGATAATAATAAGAAGAAGAGACGTGACAACCGTCGCGGTTGTTGCCCTTCCTACACCCTGAGTACCACCCTCTGCTTTCATGCCTATATAGCATCCGGTAATGGACACAATAATCCCAAAGAAGAAGGTTTTAGCTATACCGCTTACAAAATCAGTAAGATCTACCCACTCCAATATACTGGACATAAACAACCTGGGCTGAACATCCAGATCAACATTTGACATGATCATGGCGCCGAATATGCCTGAAAAATCAGCAATAATAGCAAGAAGTGGAAAAGATATAATAGCGGCAATGAGCCTTGGTGCAACTAGTTTCTTTATAGGATCAGCCCCCATTGTCCTTATAGCATCAATTTGCTCGGTTACTTTCATTGAGCCTATTTCCGCTGTAATCCCGGAACCTACTCTACCTCCAACAAGAAGCGAAGTAACAACAGGTCCCAGTTCTCTGACGAAAGAAAGGGAAACAACAGGTCCCACAACCCCTTTTGCCCCAAACCAGGCGAACCCCCACGCAAGCTGTACAACCATGACCATGCCGATGGCCATTGCTGAAACTATTACGATTGGAATGGATTTATATCCTATCTCATCTATTTGTTCAAGTATTAGTCTACCGTTAAAAGGACGGGTGAAACTTGCATAAACCGATCCGTAGAGGAAGAGACCCACTTCCCCCAAACCCTCGATTAAATTCACGAGGTATGATCCGATTTTCTCTATGTAGTTTCTAAACATTTCTACAAAGCCTTAAACTGGGATACAAATACATTAAAATCTACAATTCCTATTTCAAAGTGCTCTGGTGAGGATGCATACGTGAAATCATATACACATATACCCTCTTTAAATACTACTGTTGCAATTTTAATTGGGACGTTATCTATCTTACCTATATAGATTGTTTTAAGTGCTTTCTGTCCGTCAACTAGTATCTCTTCCCGCTCTAGAGCTTCTTTGCTCTTAATACCGATTAAGAGGGATTCCGATAGAGCTTTTAAACTGTAATTCTTCTTTTTCTCATTACACGTTGAATTCACGGTCATTGTGGCAGCAAACTGAGCATTACTATAGGCTAAGTCCCCACCGTCAATGTCCTTTCTTTTCCATGAATCCGGGAGAGTGCCTATTGTGTATGAAGTATCTTCAGTTTGAAATACTTGTCCGTTTAAATCACCCGATTTATCAGAACCTGCCGAAGCATAGTATCCGATAAATCTTGTAACAGAACAAGAATTCAAACAAACGATGAATACTAATAAAGAGAAATATATAAAGAGCTTACTCATATATCCTTAAATTTGGAGTTAGATTTACCGATCTTTGTTCTGAGCCTTAACAAACAAAACCCAAAAAGTACCGATGGGTTCTCAATAATACTTGAATCTCTTGAAAAAACCAAGCATCTTAAACCCTAAACAACGTTACTTTTTTTAGGGACGGTACAATTTGATTAAAGTAGAAATTTACACAAGCACATTTTGTGGTTATTGCAATGCGGCAAAAGCCCTGCTTGATAAAAAGGGAGTGGGGTATACCGAAGTTAACCTTAGTAAAGATAGCGAGCTAAGAATTAAACTTGTAGAGAAGCATAATTGGAGAACAGTGCCGATGATATTAATTAACGACAACTTGATCGGCGGATATGAGGAGCTTGTAGCATTAGAAAGAAGAGGTGAGCTCGATCAGCTGCTCACAATTGAAGTAGAAGAGTAATCCCATCCTCTGTTGACTCACATACAACTCTAAATTAACATTACACCCCCATGACAGAAAGTACGAAGACAGTTCGAACTAGGTTTGCACCGAGCCCAACAGGCTCCCTACATGTAGGCGGCGCTAGAACCGCGATATTCAATTGGCTTTTTGCAAGACATGCCGGCGGTGAATTCATTTTACGGATAGAGGATACAGACAGAACCCGATCAACAGAAGAATCAATTCTAGAAATCACCCAGGCTATGGAATGGCTTGGACTTGACTGGGACGAGGGACCCTTTAGACAGTCTGATAGGTTGGACATATATCAGAGGCATGCAAAAGAGCTTTTAGAATCCGGGTGTGCTTACAAGTGTTATGTTACACCTGCGGAGCTTGAAGAGAAGAGACAAGAGGCGCAAAGCAAAGGAGAAGTGCTCCGTTACAAACGAGAATGGGCCAAGGTAAATGAGGGACCGGATAATCCTTACGCGATTCGCCTACAAACGCCGGATGAAGGAAATATTGAGGTGCAGGATTTATTAAGAGGGACAGTAACATTTGACGCGGTAGAGGTGGACGATTTCGTAATTCTAAAAAAAGACGGATTCCCAACATATAATTTCGCGGTAGTAGTGGACGATGCCACAATGGATATTACTCACGTAATAAGAGGGGATGACCATTTAATAAACACGCCTAGACAAGTCCTTATTTATAACGCTCTCTCTTATGAAATACCAAAAATAGCCCATGTCTCGATGATTCTGGGCGCTGATAACAAAAGACTCAGCAAACGCCACGGAGCAACCTCTTTGGTGGCATATAAAGACCGGGGCTATCTTCCTGAAGCGATAATAAATTTCCTGTCTCGTCTTGGCTGGTCTCATGGAGATCAGGAAATTTTTTCTAAAACAGAGCTTATAGAAAAATTCACTCTCGATAATGTAGGAAAATCCGCAGCCGTTTTTAATGAAGAAAAATTGGATTGGTTAAACGGCCATTATATAAGAAATGAACCCCCTGAAAAAATTGCGGAGCTTGTTATACCGCTACTGAAAGAAAAAGGACTTGAAGTCGAGTTGGACGAAAAACTCATCAAAATTGTAAAAGAGCTTAGTCAAAGAGCTAAAACACTGCTGGATATAATAAATACTATAGATTATTTCTATGCTGAGGAAATTGAGTATGAGGATAAAGCAAAAAATAAATTCCTAAAAGCTGAAATTAGACCTGTACTCCAAGACCTGGCGGATAAACTTACAATTCTTTCCGACTTTAACATAGATGAAATGCATAAGGTATTTGATCAGGTAATGGAAGAAAGAGAGCTTAAACTTGGCAAAATTGCTCAGCCCGTAAGGGTCTCGCTTACTGGTGGAACCGTAAGCCCCGGAATCTTTGAGGTTATGGATATTCTGGGAAAGGACGAAGTGCTAAAGCGTCTCAATAAAGCTATATCCATAATACCGAACGAGTAAAACTCCAAACAGACCTAATCAAACTCCGGGCTGATAATTATTAGAACTAATTACGAGTAGTCAAAAAACCCTTTGCCGGATTTTCTCCCGAGCCATCCCGCCCTTACCATCTGGCGAAGAAGCGGAGCGGCTCTAAACTTGGAATCCTGAAACTCCCTGTAGAAGGTATCCATCACATCTAAAGTAACGTCAAGACCAATTAAATCTATTAATGCCAGGGGACCTATGGGCGATTTGTGCCTAGCTTCATCGCTTTATCTATATCTTCAGCACTGCCAACCGCGTCCTGATAAGCAAAAACTGCTTCATTTAGCATCGGAATCAGAATCCTATTAACAATAAAACCCGGGCTGTCCTTGGTCATTACGGGTTCTTTGCCCAGAGCGAGTGCAAAATCATACGCAAACTGCACTGTTTCTTCAGATGTAGTAAGCGTCCTTATTATTTCTACGAGTTTCATCAAAGGAGCAGGATTAAAAAAATGCATCCCCACGATTTTATCGGCTCTACCGGTACTTACTGCAATCTCTACTATTGGAAGAGAAGAAGTGTTCGTCGCAAGAACGACGTCTTCTCTTGTTATGTTATCAAGCTTATTATAGATTTCCTTTTTTACATCCATATCCTCAAAAACCGCTTCTATAACGAGATCAACGTCCCCTGCCTCTTCAAAATCCGTAGTTTTTACGATCTTGCTTAATATTGAGTTACTATCCTTTTGTGTAATTACTTCCTTTTTAACAAGTCTGCCAAGACTCTTCTCAATAGCTTTTATTCCCCTATCGAGTGCAGCATCAGATATATCTATCAATAAAACTTCTCTATCGTTTGAAGCTACAACTTGCGCAATACCTGAGCCCATTGTTCCCGAACCGATTACAGCTACTTTCTTAATATCTTCAACCCTTTTCGACATGTCTGACTCCTTCGTAGTACCCAAATACAAAGCAGCTTTAGTATACCAAACTAGAAGTTTAATCTATACACAAAAGATAAATATTTGAAACCGCGGGTTTCCCAAATTACAATACTCAAATGAAAGTAATAGGGCTCACTGGAAATATAGCTTGCGGAAAAAGCGTTGTTGCATCACTGCTTGAAGATCTTGGAGCTAAGGTTATCGATGCCGACGACATAGCAAGAAAAGTCGTAGAGCCTAAGGAACCTGCGTGGAATGAAATAGTGGATGTCTTTGGGAAAATTATTCTTAATCCTGACAACTCAATTAATAGAAAAGCGCTGGGGGAGATAATATTCAATGACGATCAAAAAAGAAATATATTAAATGATATAACCCACCCAAAGATCATACAGAAGGTGAGAGAGACTGTTGAAACATATCAGAATGAAAATGTAGAAGTAATCATAATCGAGGCTGCGCTTATTGTGGAGAAGGGGGGGCTCAAGGACTTAATAGAGGGTCTTATAGTAGTTACTTCAGACGAAGAATCTCAGATTGAAAGGCTTATAAAAAGAAATGGCCTATCCAGAGAAGAAGCTCTATCGAGGATAAACTCACAAATGCCAACACAAGAAAAGGTACTGCATGCAGACTATGTAATCGACAATTCGGGGACTATAGATAAAACTCAATATCAGGTGAAAAGTATCTGGAATGAAATCGTGACTTAAGAAACCTTGATCTCTTTACAATAAATACCCTTAGTACTAAAAAATTTGATTACCATATCCCCTCTATTTTTAAAAATGAATTCAACACCTTAGACTTGCCAACCATGGTTTTACAGAGTAAATTTTTGGATTCTTAACAACCTTCTAAGGAGCAAATAATGAAGGAAAAAATTGCAGTACTTGAACAAAAAGAAAAAGAAGCCGAGTCAGGTGGCGGGGAAGCCCGTGTAAAGAAACAGCATGACAGCGGCAAACTTACAGCTAGAGAACGAATAGAACTCCTCATTGATAAAAATACCTTTGTAGAACTAGACAAATTCGTTGTACATAGATGCAATGACTTTGGAATGGGAGATAAGAAATTCCTTGGGGACGGCGTTGTAACCGGGTATGGAAAAGTTGAAGGTCGTCAGGTATTCGTCTATTCACAGGACTTTACGGTATTCGGCGGCTCACTTGGTATGGAGCATGGAAAAAAGATATGCAAGATCATGGATCTTGCTATGCAGGTTGGAGCCCCTGTTATTGGACTTAGCGACTCAGGTGGTGCCAGGATTCAGGAAGGTGTAGAAAGCCTCGCCGGATATGCTGAGATATTTTGTAGAAATGTACTCGCCTCAGGCGTTGTACCACAAATCTCCGCCATATTGGGCCCTTGTGCTGGAGGCGCTGTTTACTCACCGGCAATTACTGACTTCACGCTTATGGTTAAAAACACAAGCTACATGTTTATAACTGGTCCTGATGTGATAAAAGCCGTAACACATGAGGAAGTAAGCTCTGAGGATTTAGGCGGCGCAATGGTTCATAACTCCAGAAGTGGAGTCGCTCACTTTGCAGCTGAAGATGATAAAGAATCTATACTACTAATAAAAGAACTGCTAAGTTTCCTTCCATCAAACAATATGGAAGATCCGCCAAGGATTAAAACAGAGGATCCTTCTGACCGTCGTGATATGGGACTTAGGTCTATCGTTCCTGAAAATCCCAATAAGCCCTACGATATGAAAGACGTAGTGACCTCTGTTGTTGATGAGGGTTACTTCTTTGAAGTGCAAGAGCATTATGCAAGAAATATAATTATTGGATTTGCCAGATTGGCAGGGCGCGCTGTGGGAATAGTTGGATATCAACCTAATGTGCTGGCGGGTTGTCTTGATATCGATGCATCTATAAAAGCCGGCAGGTTTGTAAGATTCTGTGACTGCTTTAATATCCCTATTTTAACATTTGAAGATGTCCCCGGGTTCCTACCCGGAACCTCACAGGAGTGGGGCGGCATTATAAAACACGGTGCCAAACTTCTATATGCTTACAGTGAAGCAACCGTTCCTAGAGTTACTGTTATAACAAGGAAAGCTTATGGTGGCGCCTATGATGTTATGTCCTCAAGGCACATAAGGGGGGATATGACATTGGCTTATCCAACAGCTGAGATCGCTGTTATGGGCTCAGACGGTGCTGTAAACATTGTTTCACGAGGTCAAATAGCACAAGCCGATGATCCTGAAGCTGAAAGGGCTAAGCTAATAAAAGAGTACACGGATAATTTTGCTAACCCTTACAAAGCTGCAGAGCTGGGTTTTGTAGATGAAGTCATAAGACCTGAAGATACGAGGCCTCGAGTCATAGCGGCGTTTGAAATGCTTGATGGTAAAAGACAAACAAATCCTCCGAAAAAACATGGGAATATCCCACTTTAACAATAAAGGAAATACTGAATGTTTAACAAGATACTAATAGCAAATAGAGGGGAGATAGCAGTAAGGATAATTCGAGCCTGTAGGGAGTTAGGCGCTACTACTGTTGCGGTTTATTCTGACGCTGATCGCCGTTCCCTACATGTAGCCCTGGCTGATGAAGCTTATCACATAGGAGGCTCTGCCCCCGCTGAGAGTTATCTGGCTATAGATAAAATAATTGAGGTCGCAAAAAAATCAGGTGCGCAAGCCATACACCCGGGATTTGGATTCCTTTCTGAGAACGAAGCGTTTGCGAAAAGGTGCGAGAAAGAGGGGGTAGTATTTATCGGCCCCTCCCCCGAAGCCATACGACTGATGGGCGACAAGATAACAGCCAGAAAAATTGCACATGATACAAAAGTACCGCTCGTTCCGGGATCAGACGGAGCGGTGACTGATGTTGAAGCATCAGTTGTTGCAGATAAAATTGGCTACCCCGTCATGATAAAAGCTTCCGCCGGCGGAGGCGGTAAGGGTATGAGGCTAGTTAGAGATAAAGAAGAATTCGAAAGCTCGCTCCGTATGGCTCGCAGTGAGGCTCGTTCTTCCTTTGGAGATGATTCAGTTTTTGTTGAAAGATTTGTTGAACAACCAAGACATATCGAAATACAAATATTAGCGGATTCCTATGGTAACACACTACATTTATTTGAACGTGAATGTTCTATACAAAGAAGACACCAAAAAGTTGTAGAAGAGGCCCCTTCTTCTGCAATAAACGCTAAAACCAGAAAGAAAATGGGAGAGGTGGCCGTCAAGATCGCTAAAGCAGTCAATTACAGCGGCGCGGGGACTGTCGAGTTTCTAATGGACCAGAGGGGAAATTTCTTTTTTCTTGAAATGAACACTCGTATCCAGGTAGAGCACCCGGTGACAGAAATGATCAGCGGCGTTGACATAGTAAAATGGATGGTGCGAATTGCCGCGGGAGAAAAGCTACCTTTCAAACAAAAAGAAATCGAAATGAAAGGTTGGGCCATTGAGTGCAGGGTATACGCTGAAGACCCTGAAACCAACTTTATGCCTTCCCCCGGGCTACTTAAATATGTTAAAGCTCCCAGCGGTCCTGGAATTAGGGATGACTCATCAATTTACAGCGGGTGTGAGATAACTTCTTATTATGATCCTATGTTATCAAAACTTGTAGTATGGGCAGATAACAGAGAGGCCGCAATTGATAAAATGGCATCCGCACTCAGGGAATACGTAGTTCTTGGGGTAAAAACAAATATTGGATTCCTAATACGCTTAATGGATGATGAGGAATTCAGACAAGGCAAGATCGATACAGGGTTTATAGAACGCCACCCTGAACTACTAACTGCGGGAACAGTTGATATTGAACCTGCTCTAATTGCAGCTGCCCTGGCTGTAAATGATTTAGAGGAAACGGTGAATTCCGATAAACAGGATCAATCGAACTGGAAGCTCCTGGGAAGAAAAGCTGCCCTATCCGGGGGTTCTCTAATATGACCTATACATTTAAAATTAAAGATAAGGTCTATACAATTAATATAGAGAAAGAAAAGGATCAAACTGTAGTTCAGATAAATGAAAAAGATATTCCAGTCGAGTTTCAAAAAATTGATGATAATTTGTACTCTATCATCATTGAAGGCAAGTCGCTTACTATTGGAGTATTAAGAAAGGGTAATAAATTACAGATATTCATGGATGGGGATTTGTTTGAGATTGAGGCAATATCTGAAAGAGATCAGCGGAAATCTCCTCAGGAATTATCAGGGGTACAGGAATTAAAATCACCGATGCCGAGCCGTGTTGTTAAAATACTAAAAGAAGTAGGAGACGATGTCGAAGTTGACGAAGGGGTAATAGTTCTTGAAGCCATGAAAATGGAAAGCGAGCTTAAATCCCCAATTCAAGGAAAAGTAACAGATATATTGGTAAATGAAGGTGACGCTGTTGAAGCTGAAGTTTCACTATTAATTGTATCCTCAGAGTAGGCCAACTAATTACTTTCGCAAAGATTCTATCACTTAATAATAGCATTTAACTTATAGACTGCTTTTCTATAATTGAAACTTTATCAGCTAAAGCTCCAAACTCCTCAATGCTAAGAGTTTCAGCCCGCCTTGTTTTATCTATTCCCGCAAGCTCGAGTGCTCCCCTGGCGGATTCTCTAGACAAAATAGACTGAAGAGAATTTCCTATCATTTTTCTTCTTGAAGAAAACGCGGCTCTTACAACCCTCTCATATAGTTTTTCATCTGAAACGTTTGCTCTGGGGGACTTAAGAGGCACAAACTTTAAGACAATAGAATCTACCTTGGGTTTCGGCCAGAATGATGCAGGATGAACACGGAACCCGCTTGTGATATCCATAAAAGTTTGAAGAAGAACAGAGATAGATCCGTATGTTTTCCCACCCGGACCGGCGGTTATTCTCTCACCAACCTCAAGCTGGAGCATTAAAACCAGAGATGAGAAATTGTGGCGAGCCTCAAGCAGTTTAAACAGTATAGGAGAGGAGACGCTGTAAGGTAGATTTGAGATTGCTTTTAACTTTTTTCCAGAATAAAAACTGCTGAAATCAGCTTTTAAAGCATCCTGATGTACAAATTCTACATTCGAGTAATCAGAAAAAGATTCCCGCAAATGTGTTACAAGCTTCTTGTCCTTTTCAATCGCTACAACTTTGCCTGCTTTCTCAATAAGCCCTACTGTAAGCGCCCCCAGTCCTGGTCCAATTTCAAGAACCTCATCCTCAGACGTAAGTTCTGCTAATTCAACAATGCGGTCAATCACTCTTGAGTCTTTAATAAAATTCTGTCCGAGGTTCTTGCTTGGATAGGAATTTTCGCTCAAGAAGAACTCTTTAGGATTAGTTGGGGGTTTTATCCTATTTGACATTTGTATTTCCGGGTTCTTTGATAATATTTTTTTGTGTAATTTACAGGCAAGTAGTTGAGTACTTACTTCATTACATTATTGCTTAAGTTCCGAGTTCCTCAAATGAAATATCTTCATAGTGCATTACTTTGTTTTTGCCCTGATTTTTAGCCTCATAAAGAGCCCGGTCAGCTTTTTCTATTAAGGTTTCATTATCAGACGCATTTTCCGGGTAAGTTGAAATACCAATACTTATTGTAATATGCAGTTCATCGCCCTTAAATTTAAAAGGGATATTTTTTATATTATTTGTAATTTTTTCAGCAACAACCAGAGAGCCTCTTTTGTTAGTATTGGGAAGCACTACAGCAAACTCATCTCCCCCGTATCTGGCTGATATATCTATTTTTCTAAGTGACTCTGTCAATACGGTACCTATAAATGATAAGACACTGTCGCCTGCCCTGTGTCCATAAGTATCATTAACATATTTCAAATCATCCACATCAATCAAGATAAGTGATGAAGGCTCATCATACCTATCAGAATGAGCAATTGTATAAGAAAGCATTTCCTGAAAATGTCTATAATTATATAATCCTGTAAGCCCATCTTTCACAGCAAGCTCTTTAGCCTTCATGTAATTTTGAGAAGTTGTAATAAATTTAGCGGATTCGCCGCAAACAATTTTTGCAAGACTTATTTCACCTTCATTAAAAGCCAGCTTGTACGCTCTTGCGATCACTACACATCCAAGAACCCCGGGCTCCCCATCCCGTGTGTCGGAAATCATTTCAATAAGGGGATAAATTAAGACCGATTTTATATTTTTTACACTCAAGGCAAAATCAACCTCTTTTCCAAATATGCTTTTGTATTTAGTCCTGGCGGACAGATCCTCGGTATTAAAGTAGTTTTTACCATCGTGTACTAACCCTATGAGAGTACCCATATGAGGAATCTCTTTCCCTTCCAGATGATTCTTTTGCTCTTCACTAACCTTCTTTAGAATGCTCGTACCGTCTATCTTATTAAAAAGTGTAATCCCAACAAGATCCGCTTCCAAAGCTCTTTGTAGAGTATCCGAGAGGTGATCCAGCACCGCATCAACACTGTCTGTGGAATTGAGTTTTTGTGTGAAATCATAAAACGAATTAAGCTCCTGTGAGCTTAATTTAACCTTTTCAGAAAGTTGGAATCTATCTATAGCCTCGCCTATCCTATCACATATTAGAGATATAATAAGTTTTTCTTTATCTCCGAAAACATTTTGATCCATACTATCAACTATAAGTATTCCCACTATATCCCGTTTGCTTTCAGGAATATTATTTCCCGCCTTCATGAGTAAGGGAGTGGCAAGAAGAGATCTAACTGGAATGTCCTTAGTATAATATATAAGGTTCTTTCTAACATTTTTGATACTTGTTATTAAAACCTGGGTTTTTGTCTTTATTACCCATCCGAGATATCCGTCCCGAAAACTGACTCTTTGCCCCCTGTCGATATAATCATTGCTTTTAGATATTGAATCCGCTATAGCAAAAAGCCCATCATCCATTTTCATATAAAACAAAACGCTGTGACTAGAAACAAGTTTACTCAGGATCTCAAGCACATTTTTTATATCAGCTTGCAGTTCTTTAACATTACTAGATTCATTTTGCTTCTCCGCATTGCCGGGGATCAAATTGTGAAGCGAAATTTTCTTTCCACTACCTTTGCGGAAGATGCGTGATCCAAATATCAGCTTGTTCCCCCTAAGCAAAAATCCCAAAATTAAAGTTGAAAGAAGAAGTATAGTAATTTGGTAAGGAAGTGAAGGGCCTTGGAACTTGGTTATATGAAGGATTGAAACTATAACGAAAGAAAGCCCGCCTGCAGACCATCCAAAGAAAAGAACTATGAGTGGTAATAGAACATAGGACAGAGAAAATAAGTCATAGCCAAAAATCTCAAGTAATATTTCAAATACAAGTGTAAACAAGAGTGCAAATTCTATTTTGTCTATTCTTGATAATATTTGTGAAGCGCCGGCTATGTAATTTATGGACTTGTATATAAGGGTGGAAAATAGAAGGAATACTGCCAAAATAGAATAAAAATTGATACTCTTAAAACTATTCTTATAGATAAGGGCCAAGATCAAGGTTGAAAGTACAACTATTAATACTTTACCCAAGACATAGTTTGAGAGCTTAATTTTACTCTTGAAATCTATAGACTTTTTCACCTTTTTTAATCATCCCCAATTCTTGTCTTATGATTTTTTCTTTATACGCATCGTCTGCATCAATCAATTCTATTTTCTTCATTAGTTCGCTATTTGAATTCTCTAGTTTTAGGGATTCCACTTTTACTTTCTCATTCTCTTGGTGTAGAGCGTAGACATTAGTAATTTCTCTGGCAAAAAGGTATACGAGAAGTGATACAACTAAAACAACCAAAACTATTCTGATAATTGTTCTTTCCATTTTACAAAATAGCCAAATCACCTGTAATGAAGGGATTTGATCTCCTCTCTATACCAATGGTCGTAAAAGGCCCGTGGCCGGGATAAACGTTATATGAATCAGGAAAAGTCATCAGTTTTGACTTTATAGACCCTACAAGCTCTCTCATTGAAGTCCCGCCGGTAAGATCGACCCTGCCCACACTTCCTGCAAAGAGAGTATCTCCTGTAATTATATGATCATCTATTACAAAGCAGACACTGCCCCATGTATGGCCCGGAGTATGTAAAACTTTTGCCCTAAGACTGCCTATTTCAATCTCATCCCCTTCCTCGATATAAACATCTATCTCAGGAACCCTGACATTGCCGAACTGCGGAAATCTAGCTGCCGCTTCAGGTAACACCTGTAAAACAGGCTCGTCCTCAGGATGCAAATAAAATGGGACCCCAAGTTCTTCTTTTGCTTGCTGAACTCCCGCCACATGATCTATATGAGTATGAGTATTAACTATCTTGGTAATTTTTAATCCTGAATTCTTAACCTCAGCTAATATCTCATCCATCTGCTCGCCCGGATCGATTAATATTCCCTCATTTGTCTCCTCGTCCCCGATAATATAACAATTCGTTAGAAAAATACCGCCCGGTATACATTTTAGAATCATAGTATGAGTAAACTCCCTTACATTAGTTAATCATGAATTTTTCAAACTGTGCTATATAAGGCTGCCAATCTAACTGAACATCATTTACATGGGAAAGTTGAGGCCCTTTACGGCACCAATCCACTAGTTTTTGAAGCTGATCACGCCCCCCTTCTGCAACCACTTCTACAGTTCCATCCCCTCTGTTCCTAACAAATCCGGTTAGTCTGAGTTCGTTCGCCTTGTCTTTAGTAGAAGCTCTAAAAAATACTCCTTGAACCTTTCCATGAATGATAAGCTGTACTCTCTTTTTATCCATTCAATAAGCTCAGATTACCAAAACGCTTAATTTCTGTCAACAATAGTCAGGTTAGGTTACTTAATTTTGACAAATTTCCGTAACTTTAGAATGCAATCATTAAGGATATCTTTAATAATAATACACTACACCTTGACTTTGATACAAATAGAACCAAGTGACATAATCAGTTTCAAATTGTGTAATCCCCCTTTAAAAGTCAATCTAATTGCTTAAATGTTTGACAGTCAAAATACGAAGATGTATTTTGTTTAGGTATGAGCGAATATAAAGCCTGGTTTAGTTGTATCAATGAAGAGTGCGGCGAAACATATCCTTTAGACGAAATAATCTACAGATGTAAGAAATGCGACAATCTCTTAGAAGTTACTCATGATCTCAATAAGCTGAAAGAAACTTCCGCTCAAGAATGGAAAGATATATTTGATAACCGATACCGTAGACAGTCCTGGCCTTACGGGAGTTCTGTATGGGGCAAAAAAGAATGGGTCTGCCCCTATGTTGAAGACGAAAATATTGTATCAATGTACGAAGGAGCCACTAATCTTTTCTGGGCTGAGAGGTTTGGAAAACAAATTGGAATGGAAGATCTTTGGCTAAAGATGTGTGGGAATAGCCACACGGGATCGTTCAAAGACCTTGGTATGACGGTTCTTGTATCTGTGGTGCAACAGATGATCGCTGATGGCAAAGAGGTGCCGGCAGTGGCTTGCGCATCAACCGGTGATACTTCAGCTGCTCTGGCGGCTTACTGCGCTTCCGCGGCCATACCCGCAATTGTCTTTCTCCCAAAAGACAAAGTTTCCATAGCCCAACTTGTGCAACCTATCTCAAATGGTGCTCTGGTCTTATCACTAGATACAGACTTTGACGGCTGTATGGAAATGGTGCAAAAGATATGCAGCCAAAACAATATCTATCTAGCAAATTCCATAAACTCGCTCAGGATTGAAGGGCAAAAAACAATTAGCGTAGAGCTCTGTCAACAATTTGATTGGGAAGTGCCTGACTGGATTATTATCCCGGGGGGTAATTTAGGAAATATATCGGCTCTTGGAAAAGGATTCTTAATGATGAAGGACCTTGGATTGATTAATAAGCTGCCGAGATTGGTATGCGCTCAGGCTGAGCACGCGAATCCTCTTTATTTGAGCTATCTCAAAAATTTCAAGGAGTTTCATCCTATAAAAGCTAAGAAAACACTCGCTAACGCAATTCAAATTGGAAACCCTGTGAGTGTTAATAAAGCTATTAGGACCTTAAGAGAGTTTGATGGTATTGTGGAGCAGGCAAGTGAGGAAGAACTAGCCAATGCCTCAGCCCAAGTAGATAAAACAGGGACGTTTAATTGTCCGCACACCGGTGTTGCACTTGCTGTTTTCTTGAAATTACATGCAAAGAAGGTTTTCAAACCCAAAGACAGGATTGTTGTAATTTCAACAGCACATGGGCTTAAATTCGTTGAATTCAAGATCGGTTATCACAAAAAACAAATTGAGGGAATATTTTCAAAATACGCTAACGCCCCAATTGAGCTCCCGGCTGATTATGACGCTGTAAGAGACACCATATTTTCCAAGATTGGCAGTTAACAATAGATGCTTCACTCCATAAAAATACTCATCAACTATGAGAAATAATCTATATGGTCTATACGTAATAACCGACAAAAAACTAATTAAACGCGATAAGTTCGTAGAAACTGTAGAAAAGTCTATAAAGGGCGGGGCACGAATTGTCCAATTAAGAGAAAAAGGCTCGTCCCATGACGAAATATTACACTTGGGTCTGGAGCTCCTTAAACTAACAAAGAAATATAAAGTCCCGCTCATTATCAATGACTCCGCGGAACTAGCTAAAGAGATAGGAGCTGATGGTGTTCATCTGGGAGGAGACGATGCGTCTATAAAAAATGCGAGAGCCATACTCGGCCCACAGGCAATAATTGGGGTCTCCTGCTATAACGAAATCGCAAGGGGGTTGCATGCACTGCAAAGTGGCGCCGATTATGTAGCCTTCGGAACCCCTTATTACACACCTACAAAACCTCAGAGAGAGCCCACATCTATCGAGCTTCTTAAAGAAGCGGTAAAATCGATTACGGAGATACCGATCTTTGCAATTGGTGGTATTACGAAAGAAAACGCCTTGCCAATATTAGAGACCGGTGTTGACGGCATAGCGGTGATTACCGGTGTGTTCGGATCCCCTGATCCACAAACAGCCGCCAGGGAATTAGCCGCTGTATCCAATTAAGAAGTATTCAAGAAACAATACAAAAATTAATCTTTATATATTTTTTCAATTCGATCGACTTGATAGTTTATAATGTCCTGTTATAAATAGAAATAGGAGGAATTAACATGTTTATTATAATAAGGTTAAGTTTTATTTTCCCTTTAGTTTTATTGTTGGTAGCCGCAGCGTCCGTTTATGCAGATGACAGTAGTAAAGTGGCTAAAAAACAAAAGGAGATAAGAGAGAAAACTACCGAAACTCTCACATGGTTATATAAGTTACAACCCAGTGCCAAAGAAACCATTGAGAATAGCTACGGCTATGCTGTATTCAGTAATTTCGGAATGAAGATATTCGTAGCAGGCGGGGCTGGGTATGGGTATAAAAAGGTTTCGCGTGGTGTTTGTCTTTGAGAGCAAGAAAGTTTTCAACGATTTTATCAACTCAGGCTGGGAGTTCGGGGGTCAATCTACTGCGGCTGCCAAATTAGACGACGAGGGCGTAGCATTCGCAGGCGCTGTCACTGTTTCGCCTGGCGTATGGATATATCAGCTCACCGAGGACGGGCTTGCGCTTGAGATAACCGTAAAGGGTACCAAGTATATGAAAGATGATAACCTCAACTGAGATTAATTTTGTTTAAGTTATATACTGAATATTTAGGAGTATTCATATCTATTTTAATTGACTAGGTATAGTTAAAGTTTACGAAAATATTCAAGCAAGAAGAAATGCAGACCATGGGCGATGCAGCAGCAAATGCTCAGCCCGATTAGAGTTTCCTATTAAGCTTAAAATAGAACCAAACCTCAAACAATTCAATAACATCAGCAAGTTAATTATTATAGGATTCCGGAAAAATCCTTCCCCTTTCTTTTAGTACCTACTCTTTCGGCAAGAGCGTGAGAAACCAGAGGTAGTGCAATAGTAGCATCACAGTAACACTGTACCAGGCTACCCTGAGGATCTTCTTTACCCCAAGAGACCGCTTCTTCGAATGTACATCCGGAGAGCCCACCCCACTGAGGTGAGTCGGTTGTTATTTGAATAGCATACTTGTGAGGGTAATAGGTTTCAGCCTCACCAGTTCCTTTCCTGTTTAACCCGGAGTGTCTATTAGGAACGTGCCTGTCTGCATAAAGCAAATCTCCTGTAACGGCAAAGAGCTGGATAAAATCCTTAGGTACTCCGCCGCCGATATATATAACGGCAGTATCTTTTACTGTTTCACCCAAAGTCATAAATTCTACATAGTCCTTAATCGCATCTATTGTTAGACTGAACCCCTTACTCTTGGCAATAAGAGCGGCGTCACCATATGGGCTGTCCGCAATTGCGGGACAAAATACTGGAACTCCATGCTCGGCCGCTTTTGCCACGATGCTATGAATATTTTTTTCGCCGAGCCACCGCCCACAGAGGTAGAGCAGTTCTCTTGAAGAGTAGTTGTGTGACTCATCAAGCGTCAGGATAAACTCAGCTAAAAGCTCTGTCATTACTAGATAATCCGTCTCTTTCCCGTAGACGTCATAATAGCGGTTAAGACCTTCTCTGAATAATATTTCATTATCTGCCAGGTGAGAGCCCTGCCAGTAGTCAAATCCCATAGCGTCTATTATATCTTCAGAAATATTTGCGCCCGTAGGTACTAGTATGTCTATATAGCGGTTTTCAATTAGCCAATTTATTATTTTCCACTGTCCTGTAGTCGAAAGTGAGCCTGCGTAACCAAGGAGAATTGTAACGTCATCATCATTTATCATCTGCTCTAACACGTCAACTACACGCGCCAAACTCTTACCTTGAAAACCTGTCTCTGCCATTTCAGAGAGTAGTTGGGATACGGTTTTTGGAGCCTCTACTTCAATTGCTTTTACTTTCTTATTGAGAAAATCATCCATCGTTGCGTTGTTATTAACTTTATCTGCCATTGGATATGGCACCTCCGTTTGTCACTATTTTAAAATTGAAGCGATTCAAGATACCACACGTGCTATAAATATCAAAACTACCCGTGGGGACAAAAAAAACTGATTCTAGATAACAATATTGACTAACTTCTTTGGAACAACGATTACTTTCTTTGGCTCTTTACCCGCAATATAGCTTTGAATTTTCTCATCAGCAAAAGCGGCTTCTTTCATCTGGTCCTGATCGGAGTCAGGATCCATTGTAAACTGGCTCCTAACTTTGCCGTTTATCTGAACCACAATGTTAATTGCCGCGCTTTCCACAAGCTCCTTGTTCCAGATAATCCACTCCAGATCAACAAGAGTATCCCCGTATCCAAGCTCGTGCCAAAGCTCCTCTGAAACATGGGGGGCCATGGGATAAAGTAGTCTTATCATTGTCTCAACAGCTTCTCTTAGTACCGGCAGGTCATCTTTACCCTCCGGTTTAAATCTGGATGTATCGTTTAGTAATTCCATAATCGCCGCAATCGCAGTGTTGAACTGAAACCTGTCCAGATCATCAGTTACTTTTTTTATCGTTTTATGTGTTTTTGTGAGAAGCTCTTTAGCAGACTTTGAAATTTTCTCCAGCTCAACATCTACTCCTTTAAGCCCTTCGATACTGTCAAATACTTCAAAGATGAGCCTCCAGACACGGTTTAAAAATCTAAAAGACCCTTCGACCCCCTCATCACTCCAATCCAGATCTCTTTGGACCGGGGCAGCAAATAATATGAAGAGCCTAACAGTATCGGCGCCGTACTTTGCGATCATATCGTCAGGGTCAACGATGTTTCCAACAGACTTGGACATTTTAGCGCCATCCTTAATCACCATTCCCTGAGTTAGAAGGTTAGCAAATGGCTCGTCCAGATCACACATTCCAAGATCTCTAAGGGCCTTTGTAAAAAATCTCGCGTATAAGAGGTGGAGTATAGCGTGCTCTATACCACCTATGTACTGATCAACTGAGAGCCAGTAGGATACTTCATCTTTATCAAAGATACCTTCATTATACTTAGGTGAGGCATATCTCAAGAAATACCAGGAGGATTCTACAAACGTATCCATAGTATCTGTTTCACGCTTTGCCTGACCACCGCATTTTGGGCAACCCGTATTCACAAAGCTATCTATCTTTGAAAGGGGTGATCCGCCCTTACCCGTAAATTCTATGTCTAATGGAAGCTCCACCGGGAGATCTTCATCAGGGACTGCAACCACTCCACAGCTATCGCAATATATTATTGGAATTGGCGTTCCCCAATATCTCTGCCTGGATATTCCCCAGTCTCGGAGACGGTAATTAATCTGCCTCTCACCGATACCCTTCTCTTGTATATATTCAATTATCTTTTCTTTTGCCGTTTGTGACGGGATATCTGTGAAATCCTTTGAATTGACCATCACCCCAGGCTCCTCAAAAGCCCCTTCCATAGTGTAGGGATCTAAATCCACTCCTTGTGGCTGAATTACAACCTTGATAGGCAGATGATATTCCTTTGCAAACTCAAAATCCCTTTGGTCATGAGCCGGCACACACATAATAATCCCTGTCCCGTATTCAATAAGCACAAAGTTCGCTATATAGATTGGAATACTCTCGTGAGTGAAAGGATTTACAGCGTAGGAGCCCGTGAACACACCTTCTTTCTTTGTTCCCTCTGCAACTCTTTCAAGATTGCTCTGTTTTTTGACTCGGTTTATAAATTCAAGGACTTCTTTTTCTTCGGGTTTACCTTTAATTAATCCCTCTGCAAGCGGATTCTCAGGAGCGATACTCATATATGTCACACCATAGACAGTATCGGGCCTCGTAGTGAAAACTTTAAGACTGCTCTCTTCTCCTACCGCTTCTTGGAGAGGGAACTCGATCTCTGCCCCTGTGCTTTTCCCAATCCAGTTCTTCTGCATAGCGAGAACCCTTTCAGGCCATCCGTCTTTTAGTTTATCAGCATACTCAAGAAGCTCTTCTGTATACTTAGTGGTCTTAAAGAACCATCCTTGCATCTCTTTTAATTCCACTTCAGATCCACAGCGCCAGCACCGCCCATCTTCAACCTGTTCATTGGCCAGCACGGTTTCGCAAGACGGACACCAGTTAACCGTAGTCGACTTTTGATAGGCTAGCCCCTTCTTAAACATGCGAGTAAATACCATCTGCTCCCAT
>PVMS01117271.1_pt1 | contig 22669 bp, 20 predicted proteins | sample 1853461 | NCBI WGS metagenome assembly PVMS01 (sample SAMN08582032, study PRJNA380276) | Marine sediment metagenome, whole genome shotgun sequencing project. | isolation source: ocean sediment barecode stripped | collected 2017 | reverse complement strand
TGAGTGCCTGCTTTGTCAATATGTTCAAGTGACTGAAATTCAATAAAAAAATTATTAAGTTCGATGCGCAATTCACTTTGAAATCGTCAACGATTCAAGCAAGTTGAATGTCCATCGTATGGTTTATTTTGTCAGACTGGAGAAAGTTGTTGAAGAATACAATGAGGTTTATTTCAAACCGGTCAAGAAGATGCTGGATGATCTTTATTTGTTAAAAGCGCAAAGAACCCTGCAGCCGATCCTGGCTGCAGGGTTCTTTTATCTGATAAACGCTAAAGGTTAAACGCGAAGCGCATCGCGTTAAAATTCGGAAAGTTCTCTCTTCTTTAATTTAGACCCTTTGCCCTATGCGCCATGCGCCATGTTATAATTATTCCCATCGGTTATCCCCTTTATGCTCCAGATCAATCGTATCATCCTGCTCTTTTATCCTCGCACCCGGTCCCTGTTTTATATTGATAAATGAAAACCTTCCCTGCTCGCTAATAAAAGAGTTTAAAAGCCAGCTGATCAGGCTGATCAGTAAAGACCCGAAGATGGCGGTCCAGAATCCATAGACATCAAATCCCGGGATAACACCTGAGGCCAATTTTAACATGAGTGCATTGATGATAAATGTGAATAAACCGAGGCTCAAAATGTTAATTGGAAGCGTTAACAGCAGTGCGATCGGTCTGAAAAATGCGTTCAGGATGCCCAGCATGGCGGCCGCAAAAACGGCAGAGAAAAAACCGCTTACGTGGATTCCATCCAATAAATAAGAGGTGGCCACAATGGCGCCTGTGGTGGCCAGCCATCGAATCAAAATACCCGGCATTGACTTTATCCATTAAAAAAGCATCTCATTCGATATGAAGAGATGCCGAAATAACCAACTGATCAGTTTATCAATTGAAGCGGCCATAAAATACATTGACCTCTCTCCAATCCTTCATTCCTGGATCAGTAATTTCATTAAATAATGGGTAGGGTTAGAAATCCGAATGAAATACCCTAAAAGTGGCCGTTAATTTTGTCCCTTAACAGATGGGAGCATCTGAAGGTCACCACCCTGCGTTTATCTAATATCATATCGTTCCCGGTGGCAGGGTTTCGTCCGCGGCGTTCATTCTTTTGCTTGACACAAAATTTTCCGAATCCGCTAACCAAGACATCTTCGCCTTTCTCGAGGTTGCCTTTAATTAATTCCAGCAGTGTCTCAAGCATTTCGGCGGATTTGTTTTTAGGGTATCCGAGTTGCTCATGGATTCGATCAACTATCATTGATTTTGTGAGTGTCATAGATCACCTGCTCCTCCGAAGCGTTACGGACATAAATAATTTTGCACGCAAGTGCTATCTCAAATATATAGAGTTTGTCAAGAAATATCTTAAATGTATGCAAATATTTGTTAATGAACCGCGAAAACTATGCCAAGTAAAGAACTTAGTTCGCTGACGTTTATTTAACGGTGATAAGGTGTTTGTTGGCTTCAAATGTTTTGGGTCCTATTCCAGGAACTTTGATAAGATCTTCGGGCCGTTTAAAAGGACCATTGGTTTCACGGAAATCGATTATACCGGCTGCCTTTTTTTTGCCGATTCCTTTCAGTTGAACCAATTCATCAGCAAGTGCCGTGTTGATGTTAATTTTTGGTGAATCTTCGGCCCATGATGCTGCAAACAACCCAAAAATCAATACAACGAAGATAGCCAATAAAATTCGGGATTGTAATTTCCGCATTCCACACCTCCGTTAAGTTGAAATTAATATAAAATCAATTAAAAACAAATCAGCCACCCATATGACCCAGGTGGCTGATTTTCGGAACTCTCACATGATGGAGCATAGCGCCTATTGCGCGATTATTTGATCTTTTATTCTGTCATAGGTACGCGGCCCAATCCCCGGAACTTCCATGAGGTGTTCGGTAAGTTTGAAGTGACCGTATTTCTGGCGATATTCAATTATGCGCACGGCGTATTTGGGTCCGACTTCTTGCAATTTGGCCAGTTCTGCAGCCGACGCCTTATTGATATTTATCCTTTCAGTATCCTGTCCGCATACCGGACCGATGAATGCGAAAAAAACCACCAGAGCAGCGAATACCGCGACAGATTGTCTATAACGCTTCATATCCAACCTCCTCTATATGGTTTGTATTACCCTAATTGATCGTAAACAAAATGAAAAACTGAGGAATTTTAAGAAGTGAAGTTTTGAGATTAAGAATAACATATAAGAAAAAAAAGGGGGGCACAATACGTCAAGTGTCGTATTTTTTTTAATACTTCATAAGTAACCTGGGTGCAAAAGTATTAATACTCAAATGGTGGGATTCGTTTTTTCTAATGAAAAAGTACTACGCTCATTGAGCATGGCGATATAACTTTTATTTGAATTCTGCATGAAAATAGATGAGAAATAAAAAAGATTGTCATCCGATTTACGTCATAAGTAAAATGTATTGTACGCTATTCTCTTGCGAAGCTGCTGTAATTAAATAACAAAAAGGTTCTCATCTATTTTCATGCAGAATTCAAATGGGCACCGCGGCCTTGTAGCAAACCCCTTCGCCCCTGACGGCGTAACGCTCAACAGCCGCGGGGATGAGAGCCGAAGCCCCCTGTTGCAACTGTGTTTCGGTTTGGCTGCTATAATCCGTGAGCGTAGCTTTTCCACGGGTGCATATTAAAATCTCAACACTGCGATCCACCGGGCTCCGGTATTGTGCTCCTTTGTTCAGTGTAATCACGGACAGTTCAAATTCTTTTGCAGGACTGGGATAAACAAGCTCGTCAGCAATCGATGCCTGCGGTTTTAAAAGAGTGGCATCCTTGTCTTCAAACTCTAAAACCCGCAACAGTTCTGGTACGTCCACGTGTTTTGGAGTCAGGCCCCCTCGTAAAACATTGTCTGAGTTTGCCATCAACTCAATCCCTAAACCCTTTAGGTACGCGTGAAGCTCCCCGGCATTTAAAAAAATAGCCTGACCCGGTTCAAGACAGATTAAATTCAAGAGGATGGGCGAAAGCACGCCAATATCATTGGGGTAATCGTCGGCAATTTTTAACATCCATTGAAAGACCGGGTCATCACTCGCAAAACGTTGAGCCTGTTTCAAGGCTTCGGCAACAACCTGATTTTGCCGACGGGCATCCATGGACATCAAAGCCGTATAAAATCGTTTTAAACCATCCGAAGTCGGCTGCCGCTTCAAGTCCTTAATTTCGGGTTCCAATCCGTGGGCACATACTTTTTCTAAATAGGATAGCATACCTGAAATTGACCTGAAACGGCTTAATGCCCAAAATTGAGTTAAAGCACAAAGACATTCCGGTTTGTGATTATCGTCCCGGTAATTACGGTGGGAGGCATCCAGCGGGATTCTCCGAGCGTTTTCCCTTTTAAAACCCTCGCGGGCCTGACGCAAGTTAGGATGCGCCTGAATGGAAAGCGGCTTGGCAGCAGCCAGCACCTTGAATAGATACGGCAGTTTATTATCAAAATTTTTGGCCGTCTTCTCACCAAGGACATCTTTGGGACTTTTGCTAATTAAATCCAGCAGAGATACCCATTGGCCGTTATATTGAACCCGTGACGGTGCTTTGGGATGGGCGCCCATCCAGAGTTCAGCCTGAGGTTTATTCTCAGGATTTCTTTGCCCTAAAAGGTCCGGAATTGCTCGCAGGGAACCCCAGGCATATTCCTGAATCGTATTTTTCAAAAGGCCGATTTTTTCCATATTCATATTTCTCCGATTGTCTCAAACCTCACATCATCTTCCTTTGAGTTTATGATACGCCCTGCAAAACTTTTCTTTCTACTATGCACATCCAAAGCGAACATGTCAAAGGCCTGTTTTATCAGTAAATCACATTTTTAGCATATTTTTCGTTTTATCAGTGACGCGGCAACCCATTGATAATTAACCATAAACATCCAAATACTTGACCAGAGGCGATTTTTATAATATAAATAATAATAATAGCCAGTTAGTAAGATCTAGATTGCGGCTTGCCCTTTGGACATCGAAAATCAGAACGTCAGCAAAAATTCAATCGAAAACCGAAAATTTTGAATAATGGTTACAATCGAATCGGCGGGTATTAGTGACATCGGCAGAAGAAGAGAACAAAATGAAGATTCCCTGTTCTTTGATGACGGCCTCGGGCTTTACGTGGTCGCAGACGGCATGGGCGGGCACAATGCCGGCGAAGTAGCAAGCAATCTGGTTGCTGAAACCATCCGGGATTATATTAAACAAAACCACTCAGACGCTCAGGTGGAAGAGCAAGTGAATGTCGACGCAAATCTTTCAAAAGAAGCTCGACGATTACTGGCCGGAATTCACCTATCCAACCGTATCGTCCATGAAACCGCTTTAAGCAATGAGGCTTACAGGGGGATGGGGTCCACCGTTTCAGCCGTCTATTTTACGGAAAAAACGTTTATTGTCGCTAATGTGGGGGATAGTCTGATTTATCTAATTCGGGACGGAGAAATCGAACTGCTCTCGGTACCCCACACACTGATCGCCGAGCAGACAGAGCTTGATCCTGAAAATGCAGAACTACTCTGGAGCGATTTTAAGCACGTGCTGACCCGGGCCATGGGTGTTGAAGAGTCCGTGAAAGCCGACATTAACGAAGTTCCGTTTTTCAAAAATGACATCTTGGTAATCAGCTCCGATGGATTAACTGATAAGGCCACCCCTGAAGAAATTCTCGAATTGGTTTACAACCGGCGCTCTGACAAGGCCTGCCAGGGGCTCGTCGATCTGGCCAATGCACGTGGTGGCGATGACAATATTACTGCAATTGTACTCAAAGTAAAATCCCTGGGAAGTGATACCCGCGGGCTTGTGGGATGGATAAAAGGGATAGCGAAACCGTTTTTTAACACGAATTCCAAAAGGAAAAATTAGAGAAGCCGGATATTCAAATGCCCAAGATTTCACTTAAATTCAAAGGCAGCGTGTTAGCCGATTATCATTTACCCGCAGGATGCTCTTTGAAAATCGGGCGTAAAACGGATAATGATGTTGTCATCGAAAACCTGGCTGTTTCCGGACACCATGCCAAGGTCGATTCGGTTGGCGATGGATTTGTATTTATCGATCTGAAAAGCAAAAACGGCTCTTTTGTCAACGAAGAACTGGTCACCTCGCATTGGCTGCATGACGGCGATACGATTAATATCGGAAAACACGCTCTCAGGTTTTCTTACTTTGATGGCGAGGTTCGACCGGAAGATGCACAAAGCGAAATGGATAAAACCATGGTCATGGACACAAATGAATACCGCTCCATGATGGAAAAAAGCGAGCCGAAACCAGAAGATGCTGCTGAGCCTGTCGCCGCCGTTTCAGCTGAAACTAAAAAGAAGCGCGTTCGAGGGTATATCACTTATCTGGTCGGCGGTGAAGGCACGCTGGCACTCAAAAACAGATTAACAAAAATCGGCAAAGCCCTTTCGTCTGACATCGTGGTCAAGGGTTGGACCATCGGAAAAACGGCCGCCACTATTAGCCGAACCCGCGACGGTTATTTTTTCAGTTATTTTGATGGTTTTTCAAAACCCAAAATCAATGATAAAAAAGTCTCCAAAAAACCGCTCAAGCTTGTTGATTCAGATGTCATAGATATCGGCTCGGTTAAATTGCAATTTATTAATAAGAAACGAAAAAAACGCACCGCGCATTAAGAGATCCCCATCATTTTCTATCCAGCCGATTTGTCTGCTGCTGCACACGATTAATGTCCCAATCGCATTTCCCTCTATGTCTGTCTCATCCAATACATTTTGTCTGAAATACCGATGCCGGCTCTGATTTTGGATACCATTTTTATGGAATTCATGTTCTAATAAGTTTTCGGACTGTTATGATTTGGTACACATCATTTCTTTGAAATTAGCATCTTAGAGCGTTTGTCATATTAACGTTCCGATACGGGCAGTTTTTTGAGTCTTTTTGGGATTATTAATAACGTCTAAAATAGCTTGATCCAAACGCTCTAATAATTTTTCTTCATTCTTACAGGCATCGTTATTGAACCAGCGTGCTTTCATCGTCAGCCGGATTCGCTCGATCGGATTTAAGTCGGGCGAATAGGGTGGCAAGTACTTTGGTTGGCAGCGGTGCCAATTTGCAGCTTTGCGACGATGCCAGGTGGCATTGTCCATAGTGATTGAAAATGGTTGATCCACTTTCTCAGTGCACGATTGGTTACTAACAGCGCATTGCACATGGTTCCGTAAAAGTTTAGATTTTATTCAATAAAAACAATAATATAGCGGTTGTCATGTTTGAAATAATTTCAGGCTGTTACACATTACACTTTCTCCTTTTAGGAAATCCGGCAAACGGAACATATTTATGACAACCGCTATAACCTGAATGGGTGGTTCAAAGGTATGCAATGAAAATCGCCTTCATGCATTATCATCTTAAAACCGGTGGGGTAACAACCTGCTTAAAGCAGCAGGTGGATGCCCTGAAAAATGACTGCGATATGTTTGTGATCACCGGCGAGAAGCCTGAAGGGGCATTTTCAGTCGATACGGTTCATATTCCACAACTGGCCTATTCCGCCCTTTACCGGAAACCGTTCAACCCTGACGATGTTGCCGCCGCGGTAATCAGCGCCATTCAAACTCGCTTCAACGGTCGCGCTGACATCCTGCATGTGCATAATCCGCTCCTGGCAAAAAATAATTTTTTTTTAAAAATTCTAAAAGCATTGCAACAAAAAGGCATCACCTTATTTTTACAAATTCATGATTTTGCCGAAGATGGTCGACCGCAGTCTTATTTTAACGAAGACTATCCGGCAGATTGTCATTATAGCGCTGTCAATTCCCGCGATTATCGGATCCTTTTAAAGAGCGGATTAAAAGAAGAAGGACTGCATCAGCTATCTAATACCGTGAATCTTCCAGACAGTCAGTCCGATTCCTCCGATGAAGGTCCTTATGTCGTCTACCCCATCCGGGCGATCCGGAGAAAAAATATCGGAGAAGCTATCTTGTTGTCCCTTTTCTTTGAAAACGACGAGACGCTGGTGATTACGCTACCGCCGAACAGCCCCGCAGATATTGTAAGCTATAAAGACTGGAAAGTATTTGGGACCGATCATCACCTGAATGTCGAATTTGACACTGGCTTAAAGCGTTCGTTTGAGGACATTGTGTGCTCGGCGCGGTATCTGCTGACCACCAGTATCACGGAGGGTTTCGGTTTTTCATTTTTGGAACCCTGGCTTTTTGAAAAGCTGGTATGGGGGCGAAAGCTTTCCGATATCTGCTGTGACTTTGAAGCTAACGGTGTTCGTCTTGACCACATGTATACCGAGTTGAATATACCGATTGGCTGGATTGGATCGAGCGGCTTTTTTGAAAAATGGAACCGCACACTGCAAGATACCTGTAAGTTGTTTGGCGTTCAAATCGACAAAGAGCGAATCCAAAACGCCTATGATTCCATCACTGCTGACGGCACCATAGATTTTGGGCTGTTGGATGAAGATTACCAGAGAGATGTGATCCTAAAACTCCTGTCGGACAAAGCTTATTTACAAGACCTGTTAAGACTGAACCCATTTCTTTCTGAAATCGGGAAGGCCTGCAACGAAATAGATATCATTAAAAAGAACCGTAGTGCTGTGGTCCGCAATTACAATATGTCTTTGTACAGACAAAAACTATTAGCTGCCTATGAGGCGGTAAATGCATATTCCGTCCACCAGCGCATCGATAAAGAGATCCTGCTGATGCAATTTTTGGATCTAACGAAATTCAGCCTGCTTAAATGGGGTGATTATGGGATACGATAAACTGGCCTCAGAATACTCGATTCCGATGTATCCCCTGCCAACTTCAATGAGCCCCGGCGGCCGCTTAGCGGAGCCGATTCAATGTGTATTGTTTGATATCTACGGTACCCTGTTTATCAGCGGGTCGGGAGATATCGGTCTCGCAAAAAAAACAGCACTTGAAGCTGAGAAGATCGAACGTTTGCTTCAGAAATTTAACATCCACAAAACACCCCGGGGTCTTGTCACTGAATTGTATAAGGCCATCGAAGATGAACACCGGCAGCTTCGGGACGACGGCATCGATTATCCCGAAATTGAGATCGACCGGATATGGAAACAGATTCTTGAAATCGATGACCTCGAACATGTTCAAAGCTTCGCCATTGAATATGAGCTGACCATAAATCCCGTTTATCCAATGCCCAATCTTGAAAAAACACTGGCTGTCTGCAGAGAACAAAACCTAACGATGGGCATCATCTCCAACGCCCAGTTTTTTACACCCCTTCTGTTTGAATGGTTTTTGCACTCAAGTCCCGAAGATCTCGGGTTTCATTCAGAGCTCATTTTTCTGTCATATCAAATTCGGCATGCCAAGCCATCGATGGTACTTTTTAAAAAAGCAGCAAGTGCGATCAGCGCTAAAGGGCTTAAACCGGCTGCTTCACTATATGTCGGCAATGACATGCTGAATGATATTTATCCCGCCAAACAGTTTGGATTTCAGACAGCACTATTTGCAGGTGATACGAGGTCCCTTCGGTTGAGGACCGATGACTCGCGCTGCGTCAACCTGTCGACGAATCTGGTTCTGACTGACCTTGAACAGTTAATCGGCCACATCACCGGGAGCAAAAAATGAAATCAAAAAAAGCCGTTGCAGACCGTTTGCCTTCAATAAAAGCCGACCAACCCTATCCCCTGAGGGAAAACCCGCAAAGAGACGCCTGGTACACAGCGTTTTTTATCGAAAATCATCTGGATTATTTCAGCCATCCGGAGCATGCCGCTACTCCCGAACAGGTTCGGTTCATGGTGTATACACAGGAAGATGAGCGTTATTATCCTTGTTCGGATCAAATGTTTGAGGCCATTATCAACCGCAATAAATCCCAATTTCTACAGGATCAATACAGTTCGGTGTTAGAAAAAATGCTGGAGTTGATCCAAATTCAAATCGAAGACAAACTCGAGCGCAGTTATCTGGAGTCGCTAATCAAGATCAAACACCGCCACGAAACGCGAGATGAAATTATGATCCCATCGCGGCTCGAAAAACGCTTGATGACCATTTTTCTTAACCGCACCCAAATCGAAGATCCCTACCTGGACGAGAAGGCCGCTCGTAACCAGCGGGTCAGCAAAGTCTTAAATTCTCAAGCTTTTCAAACCGCCCTAAACCATGTAGACAGCTCCGATTTATTATCCTCCCCGACAACCGTGACCGGTATAAAAGAACTGGCGGAAAACATCGAAATTAAGCGGCTTTTCGCTCTGTCTGTGGAAAAATCTTTGTGGGAATCCGATGGTGCACAACAGCTCTCGGAGGCGGAATATCTGAATTTGTTTGTCCGCAAACTGACTGGAAATGGCGTAGAACCGCTGCTTGATTTTCTGGGCATTCACCACAAGAGATCGTCCTCCGGTTCGGAACGGAATAAAAGGATTCTGTGGCTGGCCGATGAAACCGGCGAGGTCATGGTGGATTTGGCCATCATTAATTATCTGGCCAAACTGGGCCATAAAATTATTGTAGCCTTTAAGGAAGGGCCTTTATTTACCAAAGTGAGCATTGATGATGCCCGGCGGGATGAGGCGCTTAGCAGGGCTCTAGGCGGCGCACTGCTGATAACCGAAAAGCGCATAGGAAAAAGCGATATGGTCAAGACGCTCAGGGGCGACTACCCTGTTGTTGCGATATCCGACGGCTCCAGAGAAATTCTTAATTTACTGCATGTTTCCACCACCTTTGCGCGAATCTTTAAAGAAGTGGATGGCATCATTTCCAGAGGCCCGGAGCAAAAGCGACGATTGTTTGATACCCATTTTCAATTTACGCGGGATGTCTTCAATATCTCCAGCAGCTCAACCGGCTCTGTGGAAATATCCTACAAGCCCAGACATTTTGAAGCCGTCAAATTTGCTCATGCCGACCTTGAGCAAAAGGCCCGGCGGATTATTGAACAAATGAGAGAGGCCAAAAAGAAAGGAATGACGGTTATTTTTTACAGCGGCATCATTGGTTCTATTCCCGGCAAAATTAATATCGCAAAGAAAATAATGTCGGTAGGTATCCAGCACCTGAAAAATCAGTTCGCCATGACCTTTATCATCAATCCTTCAGAGTATTTTGAACCGGGAATGGATGCCGACGATTTAATGTATATGTGGGAGATCGTGCAAACCAGCGGGCTGATCGACATCTGGCGATTTCAGACCTATGACGATATTTCTCAGGCATTTCAGATTATGGGAAAAAAGGTCCCGCCCGAATGGATTGGCAAAGACGCCACCTTCAGTACCGGTTGCACCATAGAGATGAACATTGCCCTGGAAGTTCAGAAAAAGCATCCGGAAATGCAAGTTATCGGACCGGCAAAGGAAACATTTATGCGCCGTCAGGAATATGGGGTGGGCAAAATGTATGACCGCAAGTTCGGCGCGATTGCGGGAACAGATTAGAGTTGCGGGTTTCGGGTTCAGGGTTCTGGGTTCAAAGGTTTCAGTGTTCAGGTGTCAGAGGACTGAGTGCTGAGGACTGAGGACTAGGTAGGGTCAGTGCCGGCTGGAGACAATAATTCAGAAGTAGGGCAGCCCTCTGCGGCAGCCAGAAACCAGTGACCGGGAGCCAGAAAACAGAGGGCAGAGGTCAGAAAACAGAAGTCAGATAAGATGTCCCGTCCTAAACTTGATTTGACAAAATCGTACCGCAGATCAATACATCACTTGACAGTTCAATTTTCAGAGTTTGATATCACAACCAATTGAACCGGCTTTAGATTTCCAGAGATATAGCAGATAGTCAAAAAGGCGCTTGCCTTGTGATTAGTTTACAGTATCTGTAATTTTTAGAGGCCAAATTAATTGCAGATACCCTAAGAGATATCCGTACTTTTGACATGGATGATTTGTTGGCGATAAATTGTTATCGTTCTTTTGGAGAGTGTTCGCGTAATCCTGCTTTGCGAAAAGCTTCAAGCAGATTTTCTAAATCAGTTTTCCGCTTAAATGGAGTCGATATTACCACAAATTCAATCGAATAATTGGGGACGCAAGGTGCGGGCGAACGCCCTGATGTCCTCAATCAGCAACGCTGGCTGCTCCAACGCTGCAAAGTGGCCGCCGCGCGGCATCTCGGTCCAGCGTACGATGTTGTAGATGCGCTCTGCGTAGGATCGGGGCGGCCAAGAGAGGAGTTCGGCCGGGAACAGGGCCGCGGCTGACGGGACCTCGACACGGTGGCCGTCCGGCGACAGCAGGCGGCCGCCTTCCTCGCGCCGGCCATAGTAGATCCACGATGCGGTGTTGAAGGTCCTTGTGACCAGATAGACCATGATGTTTGTCAACAACAGGTCCTTGGTGTGCACGCTCTCGATGTTGTCGCCATCGGTGTCCGACCACGAGTTGAATTTCTCGATGATCCAGGCAGCGACGCCAACGGGGCTGTCCATCATCGCGTAGCTCAAGGTCTGCGGTTTGGTCGCCTGCTGGGTCCGGTAGCCGTTCTCCATAAGTTGTTCGCGATCGAATTCTGCGGCCCAGGCCTCTTCCTCCGGACCCTGCGGGCCATCGGGATGCCGCATCGTCATGATATTGATGTGGATAGCCCGGCAGACCGGTGCGTGGTCGAACCCGAGCCAGGTCGAAATGGCTCCGCCCCAGTCGCCGCCCTGGGCCAGATAGCCGTCGTATCCCAGCACCTCGGTCATCAAGGTGTTGAACAGACTGGCCATCTTGCGTGGTCCGATCGGGCGCGGCGGGCGGCCCGAGAATCCAAACCCGGGCAATGACGGTGCGATGACATCGAAAGCATCGTACGTGCTGCCGCCAAAGCGTTCCGGATGGGCCAGCGGTTCGATGATGTCAAGGAATTCGACGATCGTACCGGGCCAGCCATGGCTGATGATCAACGGCAGGGGTGCAGGCCCGCTGCCCTTCTCGTGAATGAAGTGCAGGTCAATACCGTCGACGGGGGCAATGTAGTGAGAGAACCGGTTGATCGCCGCTTCGTGCGTGCGCCAATCGTATTCATCCAGCCAGTATGCGCAAAGCTCCTTCATGTAATCAAGATTGGTGCCGTAAGCCCAACCACCATCATCTGGCATCTCGTGCCAGGGGTATTCCGCGACTCGGGCGCGGATGCGATCCAGGGTCTTGTCAGGGGCGTCGATGCGAAACGGATGAATCATGCCCGAACCTCTTAGTTTAAATTTTTGGTTCTTTTTGAAGTAACGAAAAAAACTTATTCTGATCTGCATCTACCATAACGAAGCAATTAGCTTGGCGATTTGTTACACCAAGCCGATCTACAACTGATTCTCCTCTTGTTAAGATAGAGTTTTCTTCAAATGGTCTGCTCTTCATTCTGATCCATGAGGCGGCTATAGCCTTCGACATCGGCACTGAAAATTGCAGCGAGTTTGCGTCTAAAACCATCTTGCGTCATGGCATTTTCTCACATTTCGAGGTTTTAAAACGAAAGCGGAGAGAACAATTTATATGATTAGCAGAATTTATTAATATATAAAGAGGATTAGGCGGTCAAGAATAATCAATAGACGATAATCAGGTGCAAAAATTAGACTTACTTGGGTTGTGATACTATTATGTAATCACAAAAATTTAGAGTCTCCTGAAACCTGGCTTATCTTGCCATTATCAACACCAGTCACAACAACAATTGAAATACAGATACCACATTTAGCGGGTGTCAAGTCATGTAAATCCTATTTTTAGCAATTGTAAATTCATCTTCGTCCATCGACAGAGAGAGTGCTTCATCTTCCAGTTTTTACCATCTGTCTTCGACTCAACTGAGCTCGTCGCAGGTTGTCGTCTGACCTCTGACTGCTGACGGCTGGCTGCCGGTCACTGGTTTCTGGCAGCCGCAGAGGGCTGCCCTACTTCCGGATTATAGTCTCCGGCGGGAACAGACCTTACTTAGTCCTCAGTCCTCAGCACTCAGTCCTCTGACATCTGCCCTCTGACATCTATCTTCTGTTAACCAACCTCTGAACCCTGAACCTCTGAACCTGAAACCTGTATCATTCCCTTTTCGACAAAAGCAGAGCTGCTTACCAATTAACGGGGATTCGGACTCTTTTCTGATCCCGATTACTGAAGATGAGATATCCGTTTTGCCTGCCGAAAAGATAAAGATCACGTGTGAGTTGAACATCTATTTTACAATAATCGACAATATCGCGAATACGTCCCTCTTTCCACCATTTGAGCGCCTGGAGGCCGTCTACCTGCTTGGTTGCACCCAAAGTTTCCTGGGCCAGATGAGCCAGAGATAACCGGAACCCTAAATGTTTGTGAATGTCTTCGAGAATATCCAGCGTATTCAGTGTTGAAAAATCAAATCCAGAATATCCTTTCAGCACCAGATAATCAAAACGTTTGATGTTAAACCCAACAATGAGATCGACCTTTTGAAGATCCTCAATTAGCCGCACGATATGATCTTCTAAATACTCAATGAATGTATCTTCCTTTGAGTCATAAAGTACCCCGCAGCTGATCCCCATCCGATCGGCGCGGTGCCACCCACCGACTTCCGCCGCCGATCGTTGCGTCTCCAGATCAAGTACGCCAAACTGCAGATCTTCAGATACTTGAACGCTGGCGCCAACCGGAGTTTTCTGTTGTTTCTTTTGAAACCCGGCTTGCGCATCAGACGCCTGATTGTTTATTTCATCGGTGCATTTGCGTTCCGCATGCGCTTTTAAGCGCTCAAGAATAAAAATGGCACCTTTCTTGTCCATTGGCCGGTTGCCGGAACCGCATTGAGGCGATTGAACGCAGGACGGGCATCCGGATTCACAGGGACAATCGCGTATGACCTTAAGGGTGTATTCTAAAAGGCGCTGGGCGTATACAAACGCCTGCTGCGTCAGACCAACTCCTCCGGGGATGCCGTCATAAATAAAAACCACCGCAGTGCCCATCTGGGGATGAAAGTTGGTGGACATGCCCCCCAGGTCATTGTGGTCTGCCATTACCAGAAGCGGAAAGATGCCGATGACAGCATGTTCAATCGCATGCAGGGCACCCATTAAATCAAAATGGTTGGATTCACATTGGCCTTGAATCGACTCTGGAATTTGATACCATAGTCCTTCGGTTTCAAAAATCTGAGGTGGCAGGTCCAGGGAAATTCGGTCAATCAGTGTTTTGGACTGAACGCGCCAGAGTTCATATTCCGTAACTTGATCAGTTACTTTAATTTTTCCCTTATAAACATTTGTTCCCCATATGAATTTTTGGTCTTCTGATTTTATAATTTCAGTCAGTTTATGTCCCCTGACGCGCGTATAATAGTTCACCCGCGCTTTGGACACGGCTACGGTTCGCGTCGTCAAATCAAGGCGATCTACCACGAAGCTGTCCCCTTTATGAAGGTAGACGGCGCCGGGGTGGGTTTCTCGAAATGCTCTATATTCATCGACTTCGCCGATCAGCATATCGGTTTGGGTATTGATAATCTGAAATCGATTGCCTGCACCTCGCAGATCCACATCCCGATGCGGGGCCTTGCGGCGTGCATAAATTTCTCTACCGTCGGCACTTTTTAATAAATGACCTTCTTTTTCCAGATCGGCCAACGCTTTGGACGCATTTTTGGCGGAGAGTATGGCTTCATCGGTTTTTAAAGCTAGCTCAGCGGCCGCACACTCCAGGTGCTGCGCCATAATCTGTAAATTAAATGGATTCACAACGGCCGATTCCGGTTCCCGATCAATAAAATCATGAGGATTGCGCATAAAATATTGATCCAGAGCATCCTGGCCGGCAATGAGGATCACGGCTGAGTCCTGGCCGCTGCGGCCGACGCGACCGCCTCGCTGCCAGGTCGAAATTACGGATCCAGGGTATCCGACCAGCAGACAGAGGTCCAGATCGCCGATATCAATACCTAACTCCAGCGCACTGGTCGTAATAACCGCCAGTAAATCGCCACTTGCAAGCCGCGCCTCAATTTCACGGCGTTCTTCAGGAAGAAGCCCGGCACGATAGGCACTGATGCGCTCTGCAAAAGAGCCTGATTCGTTGCCGGCCCAAATGGCGATGAGTTCGGTCAATTTGCGGGATTGGGTGTAGACGATCGTTCTCAGGCCTTTTTCCAATGCGGCCTTTAGTAGAACAATTGCGGTTCGGGCCGGTCCCAGCACCGGATTGAAAAAGACAAGATGCCGGCGGCCCCGCGGAGCACTGCTTTTATCAATTGTTTTTACCTCCAGACCGGCGAGCTGTCTGGTCAACTGGGCGGGATTTGCCACCGTGGCCGAACTGAACACAAATGTTGGCGACGACCCGTAGTGACGACAAATGCGATGAAACCGCCTGAAGATTTGAGCCACATGGGATCCCATTACACCACGGTAGGTGTGTACTTCATCGACGACCACCAGATGCAGTCTGGATAAAAATGACGCCCACTTGCGGTGGTGCGCCAGAAAAGACAAATGCACCATTTCCGGATTGGTGATGACCACGTTGGGAGGTGCTTCGCGAATGCATTTGCGGCGATAAGCAGATGTGTCGCCGTCATAAATAGCAGCCGTGGGTCCGCCAGGTTTCAGGTGTGCAGCCATGGCCTCAAACGTTTGCAGCTGATCTTGAGCTAATGCTTTTAAGGGGAAGATGAATAAGGCGGTAAAATCGGGGTCGGTCAAAAAATGTTCCAGCACCGGCAGGTCATAAACCAGGGTTTTCCCACTGGCAGTCGGGGTGGCAACGATCACATGACGGCCACTGCGGATGAAATCAATCGCTTTGGCCTGATGCCGGTATAAATTTTTAATTCCAATAGATCTCAGAACAGCTTGGATAGCATCCGGCCAGGGCTTTTGCGGCTCGGCCCAGTCAGGTGGGGTTGCGGGCAGGATTTTTTGAAACACCACCTGAGAACCCAGGCGCTCTGAATTAAAAAGTGATTTTAAGAATTTACTTATCTCTGATTCATTCTTTGACGCGCTCGACATATTCACCGGTACGGGTATCGATTCGAATCAGTTCACCTTCCTGGATAAAGGGCGGGACGTTTAAAATATAACCCGTCTCCAGAGTCGCCGGTTTGGAGTCCCCGGATGCGGTGTCCCCTTTAACCCAAGGATCCGTTTTTTTAACCAGCAGATTAATAAAAAACGGCAGAGAAATCCCGATGGGGCTGCCTTTAAATAATAGAACGTTACAAACCGTATTTTCTTTTAAGAAATTTTTGGCTTCCCCAATCTGTTCTGAGGTAACAAATTCCTGATCGTAGGTGTTGGTATTCATAAAACAAAGCTGGTCACCCTCTGGATATAAATATTCCATTTCTACTTCTTCCAGATTCGCTTCTTTGAATTTTTCTCCGGATCGAAAAGTCTTGTCAAATTGAGCGCCGGTAACCATGTTTTTCAATTTGCACTTGTAAAGTGCCTGGCCTTTGCCGGGTTTGACAAACTCAAATTGCACAACCACATAGGGCTCTCCATCCATTTCAAATTTCAGCCCTTTTCGCAGGTCTCCACTTTCAAGCATATCTCGTTTTCCTCCTTAGTGCTTCGATTCGCAACTGCTGTAACGTATTTAAAGATGTTAAGTTTGTGCATTTGCTTACTCCATTCGGCCCGAGCTCATGGCCGAGGGCAGCACTAAGTCCTGAGTAAATAAATTCGTTATCGAATTTTTTAATCGATGGACTTAGCGGCGCGAGGGATGTTTTAGGGGTTTAATCCGAACAATTTTCTTTAACCTGTTTCTGTAAAATGGTTGACATTGTGAGCCGTCTCTAACATATTCACCCTGAATTCGCAAACCGATTACCGCAATTATTTACACTTAAGGCTATTTCGTGTTTTCGCTTTTTCGTGCTTTCGTGATGAATATTTCTCGCAGATCGTTTAGCTTAGCAATTCGGCAGTTAGCATGATACTCATCATCGACTTCGGATCCCAGTACAACCAATTGATTGCCCGGCGGGTGCGGGAAAATCATGTTTACTGTCAAATTGAGCCACCGACGATCAAAGTCAATGCGATCAAGCGTTTAAATCCAGATGGCATCATTTTATCGGGCGGACCTTCGAGCATTTACGAAAAGAACAGCCCCAAAATTGATCCGGCGGTTTTTAAACTGGGCCTTCCCGTGTTGGGTATCTGTTACGGCATGCATTTTATGATGTCTGCCCTGGGCGGAACCGTTAAAAGGACTGGCAGACGTGAGTACGGCTTTGCTGAACTTCATATTAAACGTCAAACAGGCGTTTTTGAGGGTATTCATAAAAAGACCCAATGTTGGATGAGTCATGGCGACTCTATTCAGCGGCTGCCAAATGGTTTCACGATTTCTGCAGTCACCGAAAATACAGCCGTGGCAGCAGCTGCTCATCGAAGCAAACCTCTGATCGGGGTTCAATTCCATCCGGAGGTTGCCCACACGCTGTTGGGTAAAAAAATACTGCGGAATTTTTTATTTAGCGTCTGCGGATGCAAGCGCGCCTGGACGATGAAATCATTTGCCAGGGATGCCGTTGAAGACATCCGCCAAACGGTGGGTGATAAAAAAGTTATTCTAGGATTAAGCGGCGGAGTGGATTCATCGGTGACGGCGATACTCCTGCACAAAAGCATTCAAAAGCAACTGACATGCATTTTTGTCGATAATGGTCTTTTGAGAAAAAGAGAAGCCGCTAAGCTGAAAGTTACCTTAAAACAGCATCTGGATATCAACATTCGATTTGTCAATGCCGGGTCCAAATTTTTAAAAGCACTGGCCAAGGTTACGGACCCTGAGAAAAAGCGAAAAATCATCGGTCGACTCTTTATGGAAGTTTTTGAAGCGGAGGCCAAAAAGATAAAAGGGGCCGAATTTCTTTCCCAGGGCACACTGTATCCGGATGTGATTGAATCGGTATCGGCTTTTGGCGGTCCAACTTCTGTTATTAAATCGCATCACAACGTAGGCGGGCTTCCCCGGAAAATGAAATTAAAACTCATTGAGCCCCTGCGATACCTGTTTAAGGATGAAGTTCGTCTGCTAGGCAAAGAGTTGGGGCTGCCGGATAATCTGGTCTGGCGTCAGCCCTTCCCCGGTCCGGGCCTGGCAGTTAGAATCCTGGGCCCGATCACCCGAAAGGGTCTGCGGATATTGAGGGATGTTGATGAGCTTTTACTTGAACAGATTAAAGATGCAGGGTATTATAAAAGATTATGGCAATCATTTGCTGTTTTATTGCCCCTCAAAAGCGTGGGGGTAATGGGTGATCAGCGCACCTACGAAAATATTGTAGCGATCCGGGCGGTAACCAGCAAAGATGCCATGACAGCGGATTGGGCAAAATTACCCCACAAATTGCTCGGGAAAATTTCCAATCGCATAATTAATGAAGTCGATGGGGTCAACCGGGTGGTATATGATATCAGCTCAAAACCACCCAGCACCATCGAATGGGAATAAAAGGGAATAGCAAACATGATCGATGACGAACAATATTCTAAATTTAAATTTAATGGAGACGATGAACCTGAATCTGAGCAAACGCTCTATCAGGATGAAGCCAAAGATCGACGGGTTGAAAAATTAAGCCATCGGGTAACCATTATATCAATTCTCATCCCGGTTCTGATCGGGGTGGTTTTCTACATTGCTTACCGTGATATTACCAGCCGGGTCAGCCAAAGTCAGGATACCGAGGCCATGGAAATCCAAAATCTCTCCACCCAGCTGCAAGATAAATTTGATGAGTTATCAACAAATTACGGCCAACTCGAAGCATCACTGGTCCAGAAGCTCGCAGCTCTTGAAAAAGTGGACAAGGCCATGAAAGCCAACCTAAAAAAGGCTGAAAACACGGTCTCAAAAATAAACGCAACCAAAGCGGATAAAAAAGATCAGCAAGATGCCATTGCCAAAATCGACACGGCATTGAGCCCTATTCGCATGGAGCTAAAAGATCTCTCAACTATGCGCAATGATCTCAAGGCCGTAACAGCCGAGCTCCAGTCACTGGATACGGATGTGCAGCAAAAACTGATTACAATATCGGCAAACGTTGATAAGTCACTGCAAAATTTAACAAAAATTCAATCCGATATGTCAGCCCTGTCTAATCAAAAATTGGACAAAGACGCGTTGCAGCTTGAGCTGCTAAAAGCCAAGAAAAGTTATCAAAGAGAATTGGAACTCACAAAGGCGGCTCTCGATAAGCGCCTGTCTTCGATCCTTAGAAAAATAAGGGACCTGGAAAAAATAGCTCAAGCACCGCTGGCGGTCCCAAAGCCGTCGGGAAGAACGAGTTCTCGGGGGGCTGCAAACATCGTTGAGCAGGAAATCAAGGAGTAAGACGGCATTATAAGGACATCCGTCATCCGGGACGATAGGCTTTGCTATCAAACGCTCTATGTAAATTCCTTATTCTGCACTTCTCATAGATTCGAACACAATCCGATATTTTATATGAATAATGATGATTTAAATCAGCTATTAAAATCTGTGGCGGAAGGCCGACTATCGGTTAAAAATGCTGCAGGGAAGTTGCGTCATATTGCCTATGAAGATATTGAATATGCACATGTCGATCATCACCGATCCTTGCGAAAAGGGTTTCCGGAAGTTATTTTCGGCCAGGGTAAAACCGCAGATCAGGTGATCGGCATTATGGAAAAAATGAAAGATCAGGAAAATGTCATTTTGGCAACCCGCGTTAAACAGAATAAAGCCGATGCGATTCTTTCCTGCTTTCCAGATGCGGTTTATCACCCGGATGCCAAAATGATTGTGTGGGCGTCTAAAAAGCCCCGAATCGTGGGCCGCGGAACGATTGCGATTATTACAGCCGGCACGTCGGACATACCGGTTGCCAAAGAAGCCTATTTAACAGCAAAAGCTATGGGCAACCGCGCAGAAACCATTTTTGATGTCGGCGTGTCGGGGATTCATCGTCTGTTTAGCCACAAAGATATCATTGAGAAAGCATCCGTTCTGATTGTAGTCGCCGGAATGGAGGGTGCCTTGCCCAGCGTGGTCGCGGGCATGGTCAGCCGTCCGGTGATTGCGGTGCCGACCAGTGTGGGCTATGGGGTCAGCCTGGGCGGTCTGGCAGCGCTGTTTGCGATGCTGAACAGCTGCAGTTCAAATGTTGCCGTCGTTAACATTGATAACGGATTCGGCGCCGGCTATATGGCATCGATTATCAACCGAAAATAAGATACAAAGGCGTTACTGTGAACATTCTACCTATCTGTTACCGGAGCTTGGAGTGGTAGAGTAATGGCGTGTTGGAGTTAATAAGATTTCGGAATGCAGATTGCAGATTTCGGATGGATAGAAGCATAGCTGTTATTGCGAAATTATTAACGCATATTGTATTCCAATCCGCATTCCGCAATCTAAAATCCGCAATCGAATTTGCTGCATCACTCCTGGAACGTGAAACTTTTCCCGCTTAAATAACCATGGTTGAATAATAGAAAGGAATTTCTCATATGCAAATTCGGGAAGCCATTATCACATTTTCCCAGAGTGAGAAGATAAAATCAGGCCTGATTTGGGCATCCCAGGCTGTCGAAGTATACAAGGCCCTCCCCGAGGCGGATAAACCGGGTGCTGAAAAAATTATTGCGGCCATTGTGAATATGATCGGCAGCGAGATCCTTATTTGCAGGAAATTGGCCCCGAACGAGCTCTGGACAGAAGTGGAAAAAAGTATCAACACGGCCATGGTGATGATCAACTCCAACATCGCCCACGAAGCCGGCTATCATCTTACCCAGGCACTGACACAGACCACCACCATCGGCCAACGATCGATGTCAATTTTAACAGACAAAAAACTCCTCTAAAACGATGTGCGTTAATCCCCGTTTGTCAAATACGTGCCATTTTAATTTTTAAAACAATTATGCGCCATCTGGATGCTAAGTGCTGCACGGGACTGTAAAACGGATAGGGTTAGATCCATATCCTGTTTTCTGGCCTCATCGGTTGTCGTCAATTTCTGTTGCCATGCCTTTCCGCCGATGGCGTAATACGCATAGCATTTATCGACAGCGCCCATAAAACATGGGCTATTTTTGCTGTTGCTTTTTAAAATGTCAATTTCGATTTTAGCTTGACTTAACAACTCGATAAATTCTTCATAACTAATGCTGCTTTCAAGGCTTCGTTGAATATTGGATAACGCGATTAATACATTTTCTTCTTCCACTGACTTTTTTGGACCTGAACATGACTCGAAAATAAAAACCGTCATTAATACAATACCGCTTACAATAAATCCCTTCATGAAGCCTGCCTTATCACACCTTGATTTCATCGTTAACACTGCTTTGCAATGCCCAGCACCAACATATATATCATAGCCTAATTTTTGAGATTTGGCAAGCTAACATCCTGTAAATATAGTGGTTTCTCTAAGTTGCCAAAATTATCCAAATTTTTACAAGTCTTCTTAGCATAGATAAATTTTCCCCGTATTATCCTTACTATGATAATCCTTGACCACCTAAGCCCCTTTGGATATTTATAATCTTAACAAAATGTCTTAATTGCTCTCCATATTCGTTTTAAAATCTTAAAAAATGGAGCCTTCCATGACTCAAGAAGGTTTTAAACGCAAACTCACTGCAATCCTTAGTGCCGACGTGGAAGGCTACAGCCGCCTCATGGGTGAAGACGAAGAAGCCACAGTCCGCACCTTAACAACCTACCGTGAGGTACTTGCAACTCTAATTCAGCAGCATAACGGCAAAGTGGTGGATTCCCCGGGGGATAATTTGCTGGCTGAGTTCGCCAGTGTGGTCGATGCTGTGCAATGCGCTGTGGCTGTGCAGAAAGAAATCAAGTCACGCAACGACGAATTACCTGAAAACCGTAGAATGCAGTTCCGCATCGGTATTAACCTTGGTGATGTCATTCAGGAAGAGGATCGGATTTATGGAGATGGCGTCAACATTGCTGCCAGGCTTGAAGGACTGTCTGAGCCAGGAGGAATTTGCATCTCCAAGACCGTCTTTGATCATATCGAAAGCAAGCTGCCATATGGGTATGAGTTCTTAGGTGATCAAACGGTAAAAAACATCGCCAAGCCAGTAGTTGCCTATCGGGTCTTAATGGAGCCGCGGGTGACGGTAGCCGGGGAAAAGGTAAAGTCTCCGAAGGCCCCCTTGTGGAAGCGCAAAAATATTTTTGTGGGTGCTCTTGCTGTGATTGTGGCCATCATTGGTGTGGGAGTCTGGAATATCTATTTCCGAGCGACACCAATCGAGCCTGCCTCTTTGGATAAAATGGCCTTTCCATTACCCGAAAAACCATCCATAGCAGTGCTCCCCTTTGACAACTTGAGTGGTGATCCTGATCAGGAGTTCATCGCTGATGGCATTACCGAAAACATCATCACCGCCTTGTCCTATATCCCGGAGATATTCGTAATCGCCCGCAACTCGACTTTCACATACAAGGGCAAAGCGGTCAAGGCCCAGGAGGTGGCCGAAGACCTGGGGGTGCGTTATATCCTGGAAGGCAGCGTTCAAAGGGCCGGAGACCGGGTGCGGATCACGGCCCAGTTGATCGACGCTGCCAGCGGGCGTCACCTTTGGGCGGACCGCTACGATCGCGACCTTCAAGACCTGTTTGCCCTGCAAGACGAAATCACTCTGAAAATCGT
>PVMS01144097.1_pt1 | contig 22681 bp, 19 predicted proteins | sample 1853461 | NCBI WGS metagenome assembly PVMS01 (sample SAMN08582032, study PRJNA380276) | Marine sediment metagenome, whole genome shotgun sequencing project. | isolation source: ocean sediment barecode stripped | collected 2017 | reverse complement strand
TTGATGATGCCGCCATTTTCATCGCAGAGCGACGCATACATACATTGTCCGAACTCGCACCTGGAAACATCACGGGGCGTGATTAACTCGACCAGCCTCAGCGCGTCGGGGCCGATTATTTCAACTTGACGTTGACACGCGACGTCCCAGATCTGCACGTGACTGTGCAGATGCTCGTAGTCCGAAACGAGATCATCGAATACCAGCGGCAGCGTCATCTTGTTATACAGCGAAAACGCTTTGACGCCCTGTTCGGTTACACGCGTTTCAAACGGTGACGCCCTCAGGCGCCGTGACAGGATCATCGGTATTATTGGCAGCGTCGGTTTCATGGCCGCCTATGATACACACGCCGGCTTGTGTAACAATGTGGCATCGCATTTTTGGTGCAAATCGCTCGCAGATTTGCCAGGCGTTCCACTGGTTCACTGAAGTGGCGCTTGCTTGCACGAAATCATCACAATATTCGGAAACGGGGTCCCCCAATCGCAACATGAGCGTTATATTCGAACATGTGAGCAAGCGATATGACCTCGACACACTGGCTGTGGATGATATTTCTTTCACGGCAGCCAGCGGCGAGATGGTCGTACTGGTTGGCGAATCCGGCTGCGGCAAGACCACAACACTCAAGCTGATCAATCGACTGATCGAACCCACCTCGGGTCGTATTCTCATCGACGAACGTGATGTAACCCAGGTAGATGCTGTCACGCTACGACGATCCACAGGCTATGTGTTTCAGAGCGTGGGACTGTTCCCGCATATGACCGTAGGCGAGAACATCGGCATCACACCCGCCCTCCTCGATTGGGACCTTGAACGCATCGCGACCCGGGTCGATTATCTGCTTGATTTGGTGCAGCTGCCGCCAGGACAATTCAGAGACCGGATGCCGGAGGAGTTATCGGGCGGACAGGCACAACGAGTTGGTTTTGCTCGCGCCCTGGCAGCCGAGCCAGCGGTAATGTTGCTCGACGAAGCTTTCGGCTCACTTGATCCATTAACACGTGACAGCTTGCGCGACGATTTTCGGTCCATTCACGAAAAGCTGTCGCTGACCTCAATTCTTGTCACGCATGACATGACCGAAGCGCTGCTTCTTGCCGACCGAATCATCGTCATTCGGGCTGGCAGGATTGTGCAAAATGGCGCGGCGCATGAGTTGCTGTCCACACCAGCAAACGACTATATCGAAGAATTGCTGTCCACGCCCCGGCGGCAGTCTGCTGAGCTCGACGCCCTGATGGCGGGCAGATTGAGCCATTCATCATGAGCCCGGAGTTTTACGAGCAATTGCGACTGCTCCCTGACTTTTTGGCGGGGCACCTGCTCCTGACCATCACCGCCTTGTCGACGGGCATCATCCTCAGCCTGCCATTGGGTATTGCTGCAGCTAGCTCGGAAAACGCGAGTAAGGTCGTCCTTGGCATTGCAGGAACGATCCAGACGATTCCCAGCATTGCGCTGTTGGCACTGATGGTACCCCTGCTTGCCGGCACCATAGGATTCCTGCCAGCATTCATCGCTTTATCGCTTTACAGTATTCTGCCAATAATCCGCAATACTGTGACGGGCCTGGCCGGTATCGATGCAAGCTGCGTTGAGGCGGCGCGCGCCGTAGGCATGACTGACCGCCAGCGATTATTCAAAGTAGAACTGCCACTCGCATTTCCAGTCATTATTGCGGGCGTTCGGACATCGGCTGTCTGGGTTGTCGGCACCGCAACACTCTCAACACCTGTAGGTGCGCAGAGCCTCGGCAATTATATCTTCGCGGGCCTGCAAACCCGCAATGTTACAGCGGTGCTGTTCGGCTGTTTCTTCGCTGCCGCCCTGGCCATTACGCTGGATCAGCTTCTCGGGCTCATCGAACGAAGTGCGAAGAGTAGAGATAGACGCGGCAGCGTAATCGCGGTCGCCTGCCTGCTGGCAATATTCGCAGTCGGGTTGTCGCCCGTGGTTCTGAACAATTCAGGAGTATGGCCCGATCGCGGCACGCATGCGCAGGTAGCTGAGTCATCACCTGAACAGAAGTCACCAGAGGCAATATCGCTTGCGGAGCAAACAATAACAATCGGCTCGAAAGGATTTACCGAGCAATACATTCTCTCCGAATTTCTCGCCGCTTATCTTCGTGAGAGAGGCGCACGAGTCGAGCTCGCCCAGGGTATGGGAACGACGATCCTGTTTGATGCACTGAAGAACAACTCCATCGATGTTTACTTCGAGTACACGGGAACCATTTGGTCCGCCATCATGAAGCGAGACTCCTTCCCTGCTCGTCGGCCCATGCACATCGAAGTCGAGCACCTCCTGTACGAAGAATTCGGAATACTGTCACTGGGTGGCCTGGGTTTCGAGAACGCGTATGGCCTGGCAATGCGCCGGGGACATGCCAATGCACTGGGCATACGAAGTATTCAGGATCTCGCTGCTCATGCATCAACGCTCAACTTCGCTGGCGATCTGGAGTTTTTCAGCCGCGCAGAATGGCGTAATGTCATTGCAACCTATGACCTGGATGTCGGATCGCAGCGTACGATGGACAGCACGTTCATGTACCTGGCTCTGCGGGACGGCGAGGTGGATGTCATTTCCGCCTACACCACCGACGGACGAGTCGATGCTTACGACCTGGTCGTGCTTGATGACCCTTTGCAGGGCCTGCCACCCTACGACACGCTGATCCTGCTGTCGCCTGACGCACAAAAAATACCGGGACTGGTCAAAACGCTGTCGCCGCTGATCAACTCGATCAGCCAGCCTGCGATGCGTAACGCGAACCGGCAGGTTGACCTCAATGGCTTGTCACCGGCGGCTGCAGCCAGGCTCCTGAGCCAAAGAAATCACCACTAGATCCGTTTTCAATAGTTCGATCTGTTATGTTAAACATTAACTCGTTGTTTTTAATGTTCTTTATATATCTATTGACTATTTTTCTATAGATCAATAGAATTCCTGACAAATTACAACTAACCGTGAGAGTAATGGCCGAGGCAGGCGTAAACAAGTACGAACAACAGCGTCATGCAGCAATCCGATCGGCTGCGGCCATATTTGCCGCGAAAGGCTTCCACGGTTCCAGCACCCGTGACATCGCTGAACACTTAGGCATAAAGCAAGGCAGCCTTTACTACTACTTCAAGTCCAAGGAAGAAGCATTAAGCGAAGTCTGCCTGTTCGGCATACAGGATTACGTAAGACACATGGCATCAATCGCTGCGGGTGAACAGTCATTCGAAGCGAAGCTTGTCGCCACAATAACGTCTCACCTGACGAGTTATCGTGAGAAGAATGAGGCGCTCAAGGTTTACAACGACGAACGGCTTTACCTCCCGGAGGAAAAGCGCAGAAAACTGAAAGAATTGGGAAGTAGTTACCGACAGCAACTCGAACATATTTTCGAGGAAGGCATCCAGAGCGGAAACGTAAGGTCATCTGTTGATTGTCACTTCGCAGCACAAGCCGTTATCGGAATGTGCAATGCGTGGGGCGACCTGATCGTTCGTGACCCGGAGCTGGACTTGTTTGAAATTATTCGAAAGTGCACGGACCTGCTGGTTAACGGATTCATGGAAAAGATAAACGATGAGGTCTAAGGAAAAATAAAATGAGTAATCAAAAAGCAACAAACGTCACATGGCAGGATGGCGAGGTATCTCGCGAGGACCGTTTCAATATTCTGCGCCAGCGCGGTGTAACAATCTGGTTCACCGGACTCTCCGGTAGCGGCAAAAGCACTATCGCTGTAGCGCTGGAGCAGGCGTTATACACGATGGGCAAGCTGTCTTATCGACTCGATGGCGACAATGTGCGCCTCGGCATTAACAAGAACCTTGGTTTCTCCGAGGAGGACCGCAAAGAGAACATTCGGCGTATTGGCGAAGTTGCCAAGTTATTCGGTGATGCCGGAACGATTTCGCTTTCAAGCTTTATCAGCCCGTACAAAAATGATCGGGACGAAGTCCGCGCCCTGCACAAGGCCGCAGATATCGCCTTCATAGAAGTGCATGTTGACTGCACACTCGAAGAAGCTGAGAAACGTGACCCGAAAGGTCTATATAAAAAGGCCCGGGCTGGCGAAATCAAGAACTTCACCGGTATTGACGACCCGTACGAAGCTCCGGTCGACCCGGAAATTCACCTGCAAACAGATGAAATGACGCTTGAGCAGGAAGTTCAGATCATTCTCGACTACCTGCGGAACAACAGCGTTATCTTGAATGAACAGTTTACGCGTGCTGGTGATACAACAAATAAAAGAACCGCAACAGCGTAACAGGAGAAGAACGTGATCAAGCCACACGGGGCGGATGCCCTTAACCCACTGCTGGTGACAGACGGCCAGCAACTCGAATCTTTACGTGCTGAAGCGGAAACCCTGCCCTCTTTGCTTTTGAACTCGGCGGCGGCAGCAAACGCGGTCATGCTTGGTGGCGGCTATTTTACGCCACTGTCCGGTTACATGAACCTGGCCGATGCTCTCAGCGTGTCGCTGAAGATGCGGACTGTCGATGGTTTGTTCTGGCCAGTGCCAGTGCTGAACCTGACTAATGACATCAGCGGAATCGAAGGCGCAAGTCGAATTGCGTTGCGAGACCCCAATGTCGAGGACAATCCGGTCATTGCTGTCATGGATGTCGACGCCATCGAGGAAGTCTCCGATGAGCAACTGGACACGATGACGCGAGAAATATACGGAACGCTCGACGATGCGCATCCAGGTGTTTCCGTATTCAGGAGCCTTGGTAATATCTGCGTATCGGGTGCGATACAGGTTCTTAACCTGAGCTACTTCGAAACGGACTTCGGTGATACGTTCAAGACAGCCGTGGAAATTCGCGACGAGATTGCCGAGCGTGGCTGGGAGAAAGTAGTCGCATTTCAAACCCGGAACCCGATGCACCTCGCGCATGAAGAACTGTGCAGAATGGCGATGGAACGCCTCGGTGCCGATGGCATTGTGATTCACATGCTGCTTGGCAAACTGAAGAAAGGCGACATCCCGGCCCCCGTTCGAGACGCCTGCATTCGCAAGATGGTCGACCTCTATTTCCCTGAGAATACGGTAATGGTCAACGGGTATGGATTCGACATGCTGTTTGCCGGACCTCGTGAGGCAGTTTTGCACGCACTGTTTCGCCAGAACATGGGTGCAACTCACCTGATCGTCGGCCGTGATCACGCGGGTGTTGGCGACTTCTACGGCCCGTTCGATGCTCAGACGATTTTTGAAGAGCAGGTGCCCACGGACGCACTGGAAATCGAAATTTTCAATGCAGATCACACAGCATGGTCCAAAAAACTGAACAAGGTTGTGATGATGCGTGAGGCGGAAGGCCACACAATGGAAGACTATGAAATCCTTTCGGGTACCAAGGTTCGCGAGATGCTCGGCAACGGAATTGCACTGCCGCCCGAGGTCGCCCGTCCGGAAGTGGCACAGATTCTGATGGATTATTACAAGACCGAAGCTGCCGCCTGACAAGCGTCTGATGCGAGATCGAAAAAGCCGGCGCCCGCGCCGGCTTTTTTCCGCCTGCCATTAGTCTTGTGCTATCGGATACGCAGGTACCAGGCGAATACTGCGCTCAAAGCCAGCGGTACTGCGAAAATAGTAAAGTTCGCCGAGGTGCTAAGACCCGCGGCGATCAGGTATCCGGCAATCGCCGGGCCGGCAACTGCGCCGATACGTCCCAGGCCGATTCCCCAACCAATACCGGTGCTGCGGATTTCGGTTGGGTAAATTTTAGCAGCAATCGCAAACAACCCGGTAAAACCACCCTGCATCAAGGCACCTATCAGCGTTATGACTACCATCAGTGCCGTCTGCTCCCCGGGCAATGCGGCAAATACAACCATCAGAATTGCAGATGTCATCATGAAACTACTGACCAGGCGGGACAGGCTGACTCGAGTTGACAGGAGTCCAAGCAAAAAAATGCCGGTCACGCCACCCAGGTTCAGCATGAAAAATGCCTGTCGCCCAACTGCTGCAGTGAATCCAGCATGCTCCATCAGTTTCGGCACCCAGCTCATAAGAAAATACAAGGTGGAGAAGGACAGAAAAAACGTTATCCAGAGTACATAAGTGGATCGCTTGTACGGATCATGTACCAGCTTGAACATTCCCTCTATGAGTCCCGGACCGGTTTCCGGGTGATCCCTGGCCACCTCGGGCAACTCATCCAATTGCTGCTTTTTCAGCCGCGTGAGAATCCTGTTCGCCCTGGCCAGCGCGTTTGCCGGCCTCCTGTCCAGCAGGTACTTCAGCGATTCGGGAATCAGCGCTAATGCGACAACCACCATCGCCAAAGTAACCGCGCCGCCAAACCAGAACACCCCGCGCCAGCCAAAATCCGGCATGATGTGACCGGCGACCACTGAAGTCATCATGGCACCCAACGGATATCCTGCGACAACAATCGATACGGACAGCGCGCGATACTTTTCAGGACTGTATTCCGCGGTAAGTGCTGTCTGGCTGGCCAATAATGCTCCGCCAGCGAGTCCGCTGAGAAAACGCAGCACTATGAACTGCGACAACGATGTCGCCATTGCCGTTGCCAACACCGACAGTCCGATGATCAGCACGGACACGATGATGATTTTTCGCCGGCCGATGATATCCGAGAGCGGCGCCAGGAACATCGCGCCCAACATCATCCCGAACAACGCAATGCTGAAGATCCAACCGACCTTATCGGCGGTAATCAGGAGATCCGCCGATACCGAGCTGGCCACGACCGCCATCGCCGTGATATCGAAGCCATCCAGCGTATTGAGCAGCAGGCACAAGGCAACGACCAGGTATTGCTGAGAACTGACTTCACCATTGTCGATTACGTCGGCAACGATGGCATGGCTGCTTCTGGGCGAGTCAGGCATTTTCGTCGGCCCTGCTATGTATTACGGCAACCATCTCACCTATGATGCCATTATGAAAAACATATTTGTCATTCTTGTTCTGATAACCGTCGCATTGTTATCGGCCTGCTCCGACCCTGGTGAACCTGATCAACGCCCGCAAAGCGGAAAAACGATACTGGTCACTGGCGCCACCGGAACCCAGGGTGGCGCTGTTGCCAGAGAGTTGCTCGAGCGTGGATATTCAGTTCGAGGCCTCACTCGAAGTCCGGATTCCGAACGTGCGCGAGCCATGGCAGACCTGGGCGTCGAAATGATCAAGGGAAATTTTGACGACGCTGCATCGCTTGCAGTTGCGATGGATGGGGCCTACGGAGTGTTCGCAGTAACCAACTTCTGGGAGCACGGTTATGTAACGGAAATTGCCCATGGCGAACAGCTGATCGATGCGGCAAAGGCCGCAAGCGTGGAACATTTTATCTTCACATCCGTTGCGGGTGGAGACACGTATACCGGCATCCCCCACTTCGACAGCAAAGGCGAAATTGAGGTGTACCTGCGCAAGTCAGGAATCAATTACTCGATCGTCCGCCCCGTCGAATTCATGGACAATATTTCTTTCTACCGCAAGCAAATCATGTCCGGCACCTACTACGACCCGCGTGAAGGCGCCAAGAGCCACCAGTGGATAGCGGCCAGTGACATCGGGTTTTTCGTGGGCGAAGCATTCGACAACCCGGATGAGTGGATCGGCAAGGCGCTCGATATTGCGGGTGATGAATTGACGATTGCTGAATATGTCGATGTCTTGTCTGTCACCCTCGGATTAGACGTGCATCACCAGCAAATATCATGGGATGACTATGAAAAGGGCGCCGGCGAAGAAATGACGATTATGGTTCGCTGGTTCAACGACGAAGGATACAGCGTGGATGTCGGGGCATTGCGACAGAAATATCCAGGCCTGCTGACCTATGAGCAATTCCTGCGCAATCGGGAACTGTAACCCGACTTACGTTCTTGATTCCTTCCGGCAGCCGCCACGTCAGTCGTTGTTGGCGATTTCATGTGACGGTGGTTTTAATGCCGCCTTCATGTCGTGCCACTCGTCCCTTTCTCGCCCGGACAGCAGGTGCGACTGAAACATTGCCGCATGGTATTGCCGCGGCCATCGTTGTTCGTCTTCGACGCCATACCATGCACCTGCATGCAGCGTCAGATTCGGCTCGCTCAGGTGCGGGCGTGCCAGTGCTACAAGGTCGGCGCGTCCAGACATCACGATCGTATTGATCTGGTCGGCATTGGAGATGTTGCCGGCTACCGTCGTCGGAATGTCGATTCTATGACGAACTTTGTCGGAAAATGGCACCTGGAACATGCGACCGTATACCGGCTCCTCGTCACTCACAGTTTGCCCTGTTGACACGTTGATGATGTCGATCCCGGCGTCTTTGATCATCTGGCAAGCGGCGAGGAGATCATCTTCCGACAAGCCACCGGGGGCCCAGTCACATGCGGAAATCCGCACGGACATTGGCTTGTTATCCGGCCAGGCAGCACGCATTCTGCTTATGACAGCCAGCGGAAACTTCATACGGTTTTCGATGCCTCCGCCGTAACTGTCCGTACGTTTGTTCGTTAGCGGAGAAATAAAACTTGCGAGCAGATAGCCGTGTGCAGCGTGCGTTTCAATCATGTCGAAGCCAGCACGATCCGCCAGTACAGCCCCCTGTTCAAACGCTTCGATGATGTCATTCATTTGCCTTTCATCGAGTTCGGCCGGCACGGTGCTCGCATCCTTGTACTTCAATGGCGATGCGGAAACGATGGGCCAATTTTCTGACTCCAGCGGCTGGTCCATGCCCTCCCAGGCGACGCGGGTTGACCCTTTACGACCGGCATGGCCTATTTGCATGCATATTCTGGATTGGGAGTGCTCATGGACAAATTCGACAATGCCTGCCCAGGCATCCGACTGCTGCTCATTCCAGATACCGGTGCACCCCGGCGTTATTCGCGCATCCGCCGACGTGCAGGTCATTTCAGTGTAAACGAGCCCGGCGCCACCGGTCGCCAGGTGCCCATAATGTACCAGGTGCCAGTCATCCGGCATTCCGTCTTTCGCCGAGTACTGTGCCATTGGGGCAACGACGACGCGATTTGAGAGTTCCATATCTCGTAGCTTGAACGTCGCGAACATTGGTGGCGCGTCGGCGCGCAGCTTAAGTCCTTCATCTGCAATGTGGCTGGCAAATCGTTGGTCACACTTTTTAACGAAACTCGCGTCGCGTAACGCCAGGTTGTCGTAGGTAATCTGTTTCGAGCGCGACATCAGACCGAAAACAAATTGTTCCGGCGGCTGGCCCCAATGATCCGCTATATTTTCGAACCAGCTAAGGGAAACCGCCGCTGCGTGTTGCGTAATCTCGACGGGGTCGCGACGATTCTTTTCATACAATTCCAGCGCGAGCGATACATCCTGTGGTTGATTGAATGCTTCCCGGAACGATTCGAACAGGGCGATTGAACTCTCCATCGCGAGCTTCGTTCCCGACCCGATGGAGAAATGCGCGGTGTGCTGCGAATCGCCGACCAGTACGATGTTCTCATGCACCCACCGCTTGTTTCGAACCTCCGGAAATTGCCGCCATAAGGACCGGTTGGTAATGAACGGATGCCCGTCGAGTTCCTCGGCATACAGTTCCGCAAGCTCTGCAACGTAAGCCTCTTCCGGTTGATCGATAAACCCTGCGTTTTTCATCGTTTCGGCCGACATTTCGCAAATCCAGGTACTCATGCCGGGCTCGTACTGGTAACAATGCATGACCATCGGGCCGTATGTCGTCATGCGGAAAAAATACTTGAACGAGTCGAACTCGCGCGTTGAACCGAGCCAGCAAAAATAATTGTTGTGGAGTTTTATTTCTGTACCAAACTCCTCGGTACGTTCGTCCCTTATGACGCTCGCGATACCATCCGCAGCAACAATCAAGTCACTGTCGGAAAACTGATCCAGGCTCGAGATCTCAGTTTCAAAGTTCAGGGTGATACCCAGCTCTTTGGAGCGCTGATGCAATAACTGCAGCAGCGTCAGTCGCGAGCAACCGCAAAAACCATTGCCGCCACAACGCAAAACGGTACCGTCGTAGTGAATGTCGATATCGTCCCAATATGCGAAGCTGCGTCGAATGGATTCATAGCTGGGTGAATCGTAGTCGCTCAAAAAACCAAGCGTCTCATCGGAGAACACGACACCGAATCCGAATGTATCATCCGGACGGTTGCGCTCGTAAACCGTTATATCCCAATCGGGCCAGTGCTTCCTGGCCAAAATGGCGAAGTACAACCCGCCAGCACCCCCACCTACGACTGTTACTTTCATTTTTACGTTTCAACTCAAATATTTGGAAAGAATTATCATTCAGATCGCATTGTCGCAAGTTGCTCAACCAGGCGATTTCGCAATGCATCAGGTATTTGGATACTCCTGATCTTCTTATCGCTTAACTCAACAAAAACAATTACTTGTTTTGTCTCCAACAACATTTCACCGGCGCTTGCCAGGCGTGTCAACAGGTGTACCGCGCTTGCCCCTACCGAAAATGGCCGCAGGCCGATATTTACCACCTCACCGCTGGCGGGCAGTCGTTGGCAACGAGTATCCAGCTGCACGGTAGGAACTCCGAGATTCCGCGCAACGTGCAAATCGCTGAACGGCATGCCGAGGGAGGCGTCAAACCACCGCTCGACGGTGTGGTTAACCAGTTCGTAATAGCGAGAAAGATGCAACTGGCCTGACGGTCCGCACATCCAGCCTTGAATCGTAAATTCCCCGGTTTCGAAACTGGCAAGTTCGACTTGATACTGCTCCGGTTCATCACCTTTGTCTCGGCCGGACAGTGAAACTGAAAAACACTCACTGTCCATCCTGCCGGATACCGCCCAACCGTCCGCGCTCTGCTCAAGGCACATTTTGATATCGTCACCGAGCCGATTCGACTGCAGGAACCGTATCGCCAGGTCGAATGGAAATTCGTTCATCGCCACTTCTGGAAAGGTTTCGGCAATCATTTCCAGATAACGCGGAAAAAAAATGACACGCGCCCCATCGATCTGAGCGAAGCGCACCCGGAAATTTCGCTCGATCTTAGAAGCTTTAGCCATTGCGTATTCCGACTTCTGGTCTGGGATCCGATAACGCAGTATTTTCTTTTATGTACGAAATATCAATGATGCTTCTTTTTATATTGAATATTTATTTATGACTGTATAGGCTTATTTGACCATGTCTCGACGTAGTAAAGAATCCATTCGCACGTGGCTGCGGCTTTTGAGCTGCGAAACCTTGATAGAGCGATACATTCGATCAAAATTTCGGGAAAATTTCAAAGTCACCCTGCCGCAATTTGATGTTCTGTCAGAGTTGGAACACGCATCCGACAAGCTGACCATGTCGCAATTGTCGAAGGAATTGATGGTTTCGAATGGCAATATTACCGGTGTTATCGATCGGCTGGAAAAAAACGGACTCGTCAAGAGAACGCGACCGAACCACGACAGAAGAATTCAGTTTATCGAATTGACCGAGGCGGGCGCCAGCGAATTCAAGCACATGGCCGGACATCATGAACGCTGGCTGGAAGAATTGTTTGCAGGGGTGCCGGTCACAGACCTGAGCGGGCTGCAGAAATCACTGCTAAAAATACGCGAGTCCGTTTCCGCAGTAACCTCTCCTGAATAAATGGGATAGTTGGTAACCGATCAGACCGCCAGTATCAGATGATGTCGCCCATGGAACGATCGCTATTCTCTGATGCACTCATTTCACGCTTCATAGATCGGCGACAGAGTCCGGCCAATTGCAGCCGCGGCCGATGGGACCCCACCTCTGCGGGCGAAATCCAACTTGCAAGGTTTTCCTTATGTGAATTCGAGGATGTTACCGCGGAAACATCGAAGGGCCGCGATCATCATAAGCAGCCACTCACCCCATGCTCGCGCTAACGGCTCAGATCGGCCACAAGCCGCCGGTCACTCGCCCTTATGCGACGCCAGCAAAGCCTTAAAGCGCGGGTCATCGCGTAATGTCGCGAAGTACGGGCTTCCTTCGATTGCGTCGAAATTTTTGAAGCCGAGCTCAAGGCCCAGTTTCACGGACGCGAGGGCTTCGTTGACATTGCCGAGCCCAGCATGAGCGGCACCGATGTAAACGAGCACGCTGCCGGTTTCCGTCAGGCTGCGTGTCGCTTCCATCGCCGACAAGGCGTCGCCGTAGTTGCCAAGTTCGAGGTGGGTTTCGCCAAGGCCGAAAAGCGCATCCCAGTTCTCGGGGTCTAGCTCCGCTCCAGTCTGATAGGCCTCCGCCGCCTCCTCGTACCGGCCTTGGAGCGAGAGAGCCCAGCCAAGTACATCGTGAGAGGATGACCACGTGGGATCTCTCCGAATTGCGTCTAGCGCCGCCATTTCCGCGCCCTTTGGATCCGGCGGGGCTTGCATATTGCATGAGAAGGCAAGAAGGCACCATACAATAGCGTTGTCATTATCGCGCTGCAGTGCCGCTCGAAATTCATCGGCCGCTGCAACGTGATTATCTCTAATGCCGTGTGCCAAGCCTAGAGCCACATGCGCTTCTGCCAAATCGGGATCAATTGCTAGTACTTGACGGGCGAGTTCCTCGGCTCGTTCCTGTCGCTCGGGCGTCGGGTCGACTCCGTAGAAATAATAGTAGCTATTCGCCATCGACAAGCCTGCAACCGGGTGCAGGTATTTTGGATCCAACTGGAGTGCACGTTGAAAGTGCTGTTCGGCAGCAATAAGCTTCTCTGAAGGATACCTTAGGTCGGCGTGGAAGGACTCCAGAAGCACCCACCCGCGCCAATACGCGTTGTATGCCTCCTGAATCTCAGTATGGTGCGCACGGAGTTGCTCGGCCTCGTTCGCACTGAGGTGAAGGTCCAGGGCATCGGCGATTCGAACCGCCATATCTGATTGCAACACGAACCAATCATCGGATTCGCCGTCAAAGACGTCCGACCATTCTTCGAATCCCGACGTGGCATCGGTGAGCTGCGACGAGACGCGAATCCGATTGCCCGCAATTCGCATCCCGCCCTCGAGAACGTGAGTAACCCCGAGCAGGGTGGCAATTTCCTTTATGTCCAGCTCCGTGTCCTTGAACCGGGCCATCGATTGTCTGGATTTGATTCGGACGCCTTCGATATGGGCTAACCTGCCGATCAATTCGTCTGTCATCGCCTCAGCGAGGTACTCGCTGTCCGGATCGGAGCCAAGGTTGGCGAATGGCAGCACCGCAATGAAATAATCAGCATTTTCAGTTAGTGCCGACTCGCTCACCTGCTGGGTTACAGATTCAGTCGTGGCTTGCACCAGTTCCGCGTCCCGCGCCGGGCCAAGCACGAACTTGTCGAACGCGAAGTAGCCAAGGGCCAGTGCAAGCACAATCATGATAGCGCGATCCAGTTTTTTCCCGGTGTGATGGACGAGCGAGACTGTGCGATCGACGTCTTTTTCAAGGATCAATCCTTCGGGCGTCAGCTCGTATAGCCAGGAGAAAATCAGAATGAGTGGGAAACCAATGGCCAACAAAATGACCACTAGTCTGATCAATGCGTCAGAAAGCCCGAATACCGGGAAAAGTGTTTCAACGACCTGAATTAGTAACCAGGAAACCGCAAGGTAAGCGATAGCCACCCGGATTACATTACGATGTTTCAATCCCGAGAAAAGCGACATTCAGTTGTCTACGTTTATCTTCTTTCGGTCAGATCCAGCATAGGTGATGAGCCTAGGCGTCCTTATCCGTGTCGTTCCCCTTTCGTCGGGAGTAATAACGTGATCCTGCAACAACGACTATGACCGCCAGAATCACCGCAATGACCCCTCCTACTTCTGCTGTTTCCATGATGTATCCTTATGTCGATATTGCTTATCAGGCACATTTTATTAGTTAGTGAATGACCGCAACGGGTCATTTGCAGCCCCTTTCATCGGGCTGAATTGTAACATCCGAACGCCCGGATTTGGTTGCTTAGGGGTCGTCGAGCTTGATCCAATCTGACGCCGTTTGTTTGGTCAAGTGTCGACTATCACAGTTAGAGAAGTTGCTTCAGCAGCTTCCCCGCAATTCAATTATGCCGAACGTTCCATAACTGCCGTAGTTTCGATTTCGATCAGAGCGTCACGCTCGACCAGATCAGACACACCAATAACCGCCATTGCGGGATAATTCCTGCCGATAATGCCCCGATACGCCTGGCCTATTCCGACAAGATTGCTGCGATAATCATCCAGGTCTTTGATATACCATGTCATGCGAACGATATCGGCCGGTGTTGCGCCACCTTCATTTAGTATGGCAACCGTATTTTCGAGAATCTTCCTGAACTGATTGACCAGGCCCACCTCGAATTTACCGTCCTGATCCCAGCCAATCATGCCTGCCACAAAGACTTGCTTGCCCTGTGCGAGAATTCCATTCGAATACCCGCTGGGTCGTGGCCATCCGTCCGGGAGTAAATGTTTCATTGCTTCGCCCCACCGTAGGTTTGGCGGGCGATGATTACCTTCTGCACTTCGCTCGCGCCCTCATAGATTCGCAACGCTCGAATTTCTCGATACAGACTCTCTGCAATGTTTCCCTTGGTAACACCGCTGCCACCGAATAATTGTACGGCCTGATCGATAACCCGCTGCGCAGCCTCCGTTGCATAGAGTTTCGCCATCGCAGCTTCGCGGGTCACCCGCTCCTGATGGCAATCTTTCGCCCATGCGGAACGATATACAAGCAAGGCACTTGCATCGATTTCCGTCGCCATATCCGCAATGGCCGCTTCCGTCATTTGCAACGCACTGAGTGGTGCGCCGAACAATTGTCGCGTGCTTGTATGCCGCAATGCCTCATCCAGGGCCCGGCGCGCAAAACCGAGTGCTGCAGCCGCCACGCTCGTTCGAAATACGTCCAGCGTCGCCATCGCCACCTTGAATCCTTCACCGGAAGCGCCTATTCGCGCACTTACCGGCACCCTGCAATCATCGAAAGACATAGTCGCCAGTGGGTGTGGCGCAATCGTCTCAATTCGGTCTATGATCGAGAGACCCGGGTTCGTCGCATCTACTATGAAGGCGCTTAGCCCACGTGAACCTGGTGCATCGCCGGTCCTGGCAAACACGCAATAGACATCCGCTATGCCGCCGTTGGAAATCCAGGTTTTCTCACCGTTCAGAAGGTACTCGTCACCGAGCAAATCTGCGCTGGTTTCCATCGCTGCCACGTCAGAGCCTGCCTTGGCCTCGGACAACGCGAATGCCGAAATCGCTTCGCCGGTAGCTATTCGTGGCAGGTAGTTCTCTCTTTGCTCAGCGCTGCCGAACAAAGATATCGCACCACTACCCAGGCCTTGCATTGCGAACGAGAAATCCGCCAATCCGGAATGATAGGCCAGCGTTTCCCTGCATAAAGCGATGCTGCGAACATCGAGTTTTTCCGATGTGCCGCCCCATTCGGCCGGCACACAGTTCCTGAGCCAGCCGGCCTTTCCAAGATCCGCCACGAGCTTCTTGCATTCGGTGTCTACATCATCGCTGTGAGAAAAATCGTAATCCTCGCACCATGACTTCAACGCGGCGTGCAACTCACGGTGTGAGTCATCGAGGAAGGGCCAGGCCAGGTAGGAGGTATCAGACATACAGTGGCTCCCGCATTTTTCTAGTCACCCTTGAACTCCGGTTTCTCTTTGTTGATGAATGCGCTGTAGGCGCGTTTGAAGTCTTCGGTCTGCATACATAGCGCTTGCGCCTGCGCTTCCGCTTCGATGGCGGTGTCTATCGGCATATCCCACTCAATGTTAATTTGATTCTTGGTCATGCCGTGCGCGAAGTTTGGGCCCGCAGCAAGGCGGCTCGCGACTGCCTGCACGCCGGACTTAAGGTCGCCCGGCTCGAACAGGGCATTGAAAAATCCCCAACGCTCTCCCTCCTCCGCGCTCATCGAACGACCCGTAAACAGCAGTTCCGATGCACGGCCCTGTCCGATGATTCTCGGCAGGATTGCGCAAGCACCCATATCAGCACCTGCCAGCCCCACTCGCGCAAACAAGAAGGCCGTTTTCGCGCGCGATGTCCCGTAACGGAGATCACTGGCCATCGCAATGGCAGCACCGGCGCCGGCACAAATGCCGTCAATCGCGCTTATCACCGGTTGCGGACACTTTCGAATTGCTTTGACGAGGTCGCCGGTCATACGCGTGAACTTCAGCAGGTCTTTCATGCTCATTTCGGTCAACGGGCCGATGATCTCGTGCACATCGCCACCGGAACAAAAATTGTCGCCGGCACCGGAAATAATGACGACTTTGACGTCATTGTTATCAACCAGGGAACGAAAGGTATCGCGTAACTCTGCATAGGACTCGAACGTCAGCGGATTTTTTCTTTCCGGACGGTTTAGCGTTACCGAAGCGACTCCCTCGTCGCTGACGCCCCACAGGAAATGTTCCGGTTCAAAATCAGTCATTTTTCTCTCACATTACTTCGCCGCCGGCGATGGCGATTGCTTGTCCGGTAACGGATTCCTGTTGACACAACCAGATTACAGTTTCCGCAACTTCCTCCGGCTCAATCAGCCTGCCCTGCGGATTCGATCTCAAAATCTCGGCAAGCGCTTGCTCACGAGTCCGACCTGTTGAGGCCATGATCCTGGTCAGCGCGTTATCGACGATTTCTGTTTTGGTATACCCGGGACACACGGCATTCACCGTAATGCCTTTTCTGGCAAACTCCAGTGCAAGTGATCGGGTAAGCCCTAACACGCCATGCTTTGCCGCACTGTAAGCGGCGATGTAGGCGTAGCCCGTCAGAGCTGCTGTACTGGCGATATTGATAATGCGCCCGGTACCCGCGGCCAACATAGGGCCCGCAACCGCTTTCGTGCAGTTGTATACGCCAGTCAGGTTGACAGCGATCATCTGGTCCCACAGATCATCCTGCATTTTTGTAAATGGCGCTGCTTCCGCGTCACCCGCATTATTGACAAGGATGTCCACCTCGCCGTTTTCTGCCACTGCGCTCGCAAATGCTGCAGTGACTTGCTCACGATCCGTTACATCTGCCATCTGCCTGGCAGCAGAGATTTCATCTGCAACACCACGTAGCTTGTCATCATTACGACCCATGATCGTAACGGTTGCACCGGATCCTGCCAAAGACCTCGCAATTGCCGCGCCGATTCCACTTCCGCCGCCGGTAACAACCGCATGTTTGCCGTCAAAGTAACTCAATGTATAGCATCCTTGTAGCGCCTCAAGCCACGTTCGTAGGTATCGCCGTAGCCTTTCACCGATTCAATGCTTTGCGCAATATGCAGAGCACTATCATAGTTCGATTCAAGTGCCGTGCGTACGTGTTTCAGCCAGTCCGAAATCAATTTCTTCTGCACGGAGAAACGATAGGTGCCGCGTCGCCAGCGTTTCATCCCGGCGATTGCCCTTAGCATGAGGAAACCGGTTATTGATGAGGTTCTGATGTTGCGTCCCTTCGAAAATAATCGGGCTATTGATTTTTTAAGGCGAGGAGAATGCAAGACGTACCTGCCGAGTCCTGCAGGCAGGGTATCGCAGACTTCTTCAACGCGAGGATGAAAATATTCCACGACCTGCGCAGGTTGACCATCTGCCACGCCTAACTGATCCCGAACTCGCCGGGTGCGATCGTGGCGTGTCTTCAGATCCGCAACCCGAAGGGTGTCCTCATAGCACATCTGCAACGCCAGCTGCCTTGCGACCTCCGTCGTCAGCGCGAATTCCTGCCGCATGCCCGCTATTGATTCCTCGTCTTTGTAAAACTGCACCAGCGTATCGACATAGGTATTCGCATAGGCCGCATCCTGATAATCCAGCGCCCTCAGCGCACCGTGCAGCGAAATATCCCGTGCTGTCGCAGGAAGTTCGCTTTCAATTCGCCTGGCCAGGCTTTGGCCATTGCAACCCTCTGGCTTAGCTGCGGGCAGTTCTTCTTTTGTGACAATGCTTACAGGACTGGATGCACCGGAATAGCCTGCGGCAAAACCCGCCAGGTTTTGTTCGACAGAACGTCCGGTTTCGCGAATGACCTCCAAATATGCGTCTCGACCAAATGGCAGAACATCTGCTGCCGCTATTGCGCCCAGCATGACAGAGCTTATGACGCTGTTTGTTTCGTCGGCTGCCGCCGCCATATCGAAACAGATGAATTTTTTTGCGGCTGTTTCTGCGATCGCCGCCACCGGTGACTGATCGATAATGCCGTCATCCACGGCTTGTTTTTCAGTAATCGAGTACACGCGGTGGCTGCTCGCAATGAGCGTGGTCGTATTTGGCGTGACAAACCCTTTCTGAATTGCCCGGCCCGATTCCGCCATCTCTCCGGCGATGACCAGGTCTACATCACCCGGTACCGGATACGGGGTAAATACCGGCGACCGACCATGTTTCAACGCACTCTCTTCCGGGTAGAGTTCAACGCAGTAAACTGTGGCTCCGGTACGTTGCGCGACACCGGCAACATAGGTGGATTGAGCGAGAAATCCGTTCGCCTCGGCCATATCGACCAGCCACTTGGTAAGGACACCACCCCCCTGCCCGCCCAGGGCAAGTATCGCGATAGTGATCGGTCTGTCGTTGTCGATTGCTTCCATCAGGCAAGCCTCAATCGGCGTTTTTCCGCGCGAACTTGCAGCCAGTTGATCACGGAACTCCGAATGCCAAACAACGTTCGATCAAACAGGTTCGGATTGAATACGATTTGTCCTTTGTAAAAGGACGGGCACAACACGGCTTCATGGGCAACCTCACCACAGTTCCCGCAGCCAACGCAGCTGTTATCCACATATGACACAGGTTGCCTTCTCAAGGGATCCGGATTCGGTTTGATCGTAAGCGAGGGACAACCGCTGAGGCGAATACAGGCGTGATCGCCAGTGCAGGTATCTTCATCAACACCAAAGCGATCCCTTACCATGCGCTTGCCATCGTTGACCGCCTTGGCAAACAGCGGATTTTCGCGTCGTTCCTTGTTCAACATGCACTCGGCTTGCGCAACCAGGACCTTGGGTCCTGTATTTTTTGTGGAAACGGCCTGCCGAAGCGCACGGCGCATTTCACCAATGTCATACGTGCGAACGGTTTTCGTCCACTCGACGCCGACGCCCTTGGCCGCTTTCTCGATCGAATGCCGGGTGCTGCGGTTTTCAGAGCCGCCGTTACTGGACAGCAGGTCCTGTCCTCCGGTTGCCGCCGAGTAATTATTATCAATCACGATGGTCAGGGCGTCACTGCGGTTGAAGACAGCGTTTCCGATGCCACTCGTAAGACCGTTATGCCAGAAGCCGCCGTCTCCCATTATTGCTATCGCCGGCTTGTCGCTTTCAATGTTAAACGCGGCCGCACCGGCAGCACCCAGACCATAGCCCATCGTCGTGTTGCCAATGTTGAACGGCGGCAAAATTGAAAACAGGTGGCAACCGATATCCGCACTGACATGAAAGTCGCCGAGGTCTTCCTGCAGCATTTTCAAAGCAGCGAACACCGGTCGTTCCGGACATCCAATGCATAAGCCTGGCGGACGAGGCGGTACATGCGGTTCTATTTCGCTTACCGCTTTCGCAACGGCTTGCACAGGATCGTCCGGCGGCTGCCAACCCGCATCAAACGCCTCCATGAATGCGACCAATCCATCGCGGAGTACCTGGCTTGTATACTCGCCAGCCATTGGTAACGTACCCTTGCCGACCACCCTGGCATCTGTGTCTGACTGGCGCAATATCGTGTTGATCGCCTGTTCGATGAAGTTCGGCTGCCCTTCCTCGACCAGCAGCACGGCCTTTTTACCGGAGCAAAAACTGGTGACTTCGGAATCGATCAGTGGATAAGTGACATTCAGTACGTAGACGGGTATTTCGGCATTGCCGAATGCATCCGAAAGTCCGAGTCGTTCCATCGTACGAATGAGCGTATTGTACAAACCGCCTTGTACGATCAGGCCTATATCGTTACGGCCACCTTCGAACATCTCATTCAGACCGTGTGCTTTGATGTATTCAACAGCGGCAGGCCAGCGTTGATTCACTTTTTCCTGCTCATGCTGGAACGAGGCCGGGGGAAGCACAATTCTTTCCACGTCGCGGACAGGATTCTCCATTGCCTCACGAAGCGCCATCTTCGGCGGTTGGTTGTCACTTGCCACAAATTTTCCATGTATATGGCAGGAGCGAATGCGCAATTGCAGGAATACGGGCGTGTTGCTTGCTTCGGATAACTCGAACGCGTGTTCTGTGGCGGCAACAATACTGGGAATGTTCGGGCGCGGGTCCAGCAGCCACATTTGGCTCTTCATGGCGAAGGCGTAGGTTCGCTCCTGCAGGATGCTGGAGCCCTCACCGTAGTCTTCACCGATAATTATGACGACTCCACCGGTTACACCGCCGGATGAAAGATTTGCGAGCGCGTCACTCGCGACATTCGTGCCCACAGTTGACTTGAAAGTAACGGCACCGCGAAGTGGATAATTAACCGAAGCAGCGGCCATCGCTGCAGCGGTAGCCTCGTTCGCGCTGGTTTCGAAATGCACACCAAGCTCGGTCAGTATGTCTTCAGCGTCCGACAAGACGTCCATCAAATGCGAGATTGGCGCGCCCTGGTAACCGCCAACGTATGCCACGCCTGACTGAAGAAGTGCTTTCGTCACCGCGAGAATGCCCTCGCCCGCAAACTCATCGCCCTCTTTCAGGCGAAGTTTTTCAACTTCTCGCTTGAATGATCGTTCAGCCATGCCGGAAGTGCATCCTCTTTGCCCTTGTTTTTAACTTATCATTTTATGTATAAAATATATATACTCGGTGCAGGTCGACAGCGGGGGCTGGACTGCAGTGCATACTAATAATAAATTCAGGCGCCGGTTTTGAGTGCGCACGCCCTCGGCATCGGGATCTTCTTTTTCTACCTGGTGGTCATCGTCGCCCTCGGACTGATCGCGTCACGCTATCAAAAAACCGAAGAGGACTTCTGGGTAGCCGGCCGCCGCTTCGGCCTGGGAATAATGGTCATAGCCAACATGGCGGCCATCATGCACGGCGGAGCCATCTTGAGTGGCGTTGCATTCGCCGGAAAATTTGGTGGCGTTGCGATTCTGCCGTATATTTCTTTTGTTGGCGGATCTGCCGTGGTGTTCTATTTGTTCGCGAAGAAGTTGCGGCAGTCCGGCGGCTTCACCATTCCCGATTACATGGGCGATCGTTTTGACAGCCGGGGCTTGAGAGCCTGGAGTGCAATCGTGGTTGCGGTCTCCAGCATTATTTATCTCATCGCCCAATTACGCGGCATGGCCTACATTCTCGAACAACTTCTTGGCTTCAGTTTCATTACCTGCCTGATCCTCGGCACCATCATATTCGTGGCATACGTGGCGATGGGCGGGCTGCTTGCCGTCGTCTGGACCAACGTCGCGCAATTCCTGTTTATGTGGGTCGGCCTGCTGATCCTGGTGCCCTTCGTCTATGACGCGGTCGGCGGCTGGAACTCCGTACTACAGCAGGTGGAAAGCGTTGCGCCAGGCTGGACCTCGCCAACTGGCGTCGTCTGGAGTGCGAGCTACATGTTTTCCTGGTACCTGATCTGGTTCGTTGCATACAGCACACGTATTGAGCTGGTAACAAAAATGTACGCCGCACGCGATCACAGAATTGCCCGCGCCTCCGTGCCTATTGCCATCGGCCTGATCATGATTTTCCTCTTGTATGGCAATTTCTACCTCGGCGCAGCCGCTCGCGTGCTGGTCTGGGACCAGATCGCATCGCCGGACCAGGCGTTCCCGACGCTGGTCAGCGGACTCCTCACACCAGCACTTGCCGCCATAGCCCTTACGGGAATCGCCAGCGCGGCAATGTCGACCACGGATTCATTATTGCTGATGTCCGGGTCGGCTGTCGCGCACGACCTGGTGCGCCGCTCTTACGACGAACCCAGAGGCATCGAACGTGCCGAGCGTGACTACCTGAAAATTTCGCGTATCTCGATAATCGTAGTCGGCGCGATTGCCTTCCTATGTTCGATTCCTGATTTCGCGCTGATCCTCAGAATAGTGTCATACGCAATCGCTATCGTGGGATCTGCCTTTTTCTTTCCATTGCTGGTCGGCATGACATCGAAACGTGTCAGCCGGGAAGCCGCACTCGCCTCATCAATTGGCGGCACGATGGCAACCTGCGTCTGGATTGGTGGCGCGATCGCAAATGCATCCTGGGCCAGCACCGTACACCCTGGCATTGTCGGGCTGACTGTCGCGGGTTCGTTGATGCTCGTGGTCTCTTTGTTTACGGGCCCAGTACAAAACGCGGCAATCAAAAAATACTTTCCGGAGTTATCATGATACTTGGCTTGCCCGCATTGAGTTTCTGGTTGCTCATCGGCATTCCGTCCATTTTGCTGGTCGTGATGCTGTATGACTGCTGGCGTATCATGACGGGCAGAAAAAAATAGAAGGGGATTTAGATGATGAATGTAAAGCAAATGCTTGTTGGCAGTACTGCCATCTTCCTGGTCGTCGCATGCAATCAGCCAGTAACCGAACAAAGCATGACGGCCGATTCCGCTGTACTGGTACCAGCCGGACCGTGGAGTGACGGCGACGAGAAAGGGATGGCCAATACACTGGGCAACGGGACCTGGATGCGTTGTGCACATTACATGAGCCAGCCTGGCGCAACGGTGTACGAACTGTCGCATGTACGCTCAAACGACATGACGCAATCGCCATTTGGAGT
>PVMS01139884.1_pt1 | contig 22681 bp, 18 predicted proteins | sample 1853461 | NCBI WGS metagenome assembly PVMS01 (sample SAMN08582032, study PRJNA380276) | Marine sediment metagenome, whole genome shotgun sequencing project. | isolation source: ocean sediment barecode stripped | collected 2017 | reverse complement strand
GTAGATTTTGAATCCTAAAGCTCTCTGTAAATCGGAACATCTTCTGGGCATCGATTTGATCCATGCCCCCGTAGGCGAAGTCAAACACTTCTTGCCAGAACTCACATTGATGGAATGTTTGCCCACAACCACAAAACCTATTTTTGAGCAATCCACGTTCCCATATGTATCGCAATTCTCCGAAAGCAGAAAAAACATCTATCTGACCTAAGATATTGTGTAGAATTGTGCTTCCGCTTCTACCACAACCCGCAATGTACAATACTTTAATTTTTTTGTTGTTCATGAAAATTCCTAAATGAATAATAATGATCTTGCTTTCTTAATCGGTTCTCAACGACTTACGCATTTTTTTTAATACTTTCAAGTCCTGCATCTTTGGGAAAATTTCCCGGTAAGCCCACCTGTAGATTGGATTGTATAGGTAAACATTCGCTTCTGAAAATAAAGTTGCCTGTCCACCGAACCCTAATTTATAAGATGTTACAGATTGTTTCAACGAAGCAGGTAACGGGTCATTATTTTGAATGGCCTCAATCACCGAAGGCTTTATTCCTTCAAAATCATAATAGCGAAAGCCTTGGCGCTTGGCCCATTGAATAGTTTCCCATTGAAGCGCTTCATTGGGGCGTCGGTTTCCGCATTCCCCCGACCAAACGCTGAGCTTATTAATCACGGTGTCACCAAAGGGAACAGCCAATTGAGCAGATACAAACTGATCATCATACTCAGCCACGGAGAGTCGTATGTATCCCGGTGGGTGAAGGACACGCCACATCTTGGTAAAATATTCTTTTGGATAGGGTGAAAAATTCTGCCTCCGTCCGGTCGCTACTAAAACTTTATAATAATTATCCAGGTCACGCTCCGTTCCCTCTCGCACTTTGATGCCTTTTCGACCGCCTAAACGAACGTTGTATCGAGTTTTTGCCGTCATTTCTGATAAAAGCGTTTCCTCATCTTTTGAGAGGTCGAGTAACAAAGTCGCCCTTGGAGCGATTTCTGTTGAACTCGGGAGAAAACCCCTTGAAGAAAAAATTTGCGTCAAGATACTTCCATTCCCAGGAGGCTGTACAATTAAATATTGGATACGGTACTCACTAGCAACCCGCTGTAGTTCGCAAACCACATTCTCAACTAAGTTGGGATCATCGGAAGCTAATAACGGTCCCTTAGAAACATATCCGACTCTGCCAAATACAGGAATCGTACGAAACAATATCTGTGCTCCAGCAACTAAAATTTCTTTATTCTTGAACTTTATCCTGACCATCTGCCAACCGAGTGTTGATTTGATCTGAGCCCACAAGCCAGTTTGAACATGGTGTCCATCAGGGGTTTTTGCTAAAAAAGAATCCCATTCAGGATCTTCGATGTTCTGAGTTACCTGAACATCATAATCAAATTTTGCCTGGATCGCCTGCTTACCCTCAACCACTAAGCTTTCAAGATTTTGAATAGTCATTTATCCATCAATCCTTACAAACATCAGTTTTTGTTCCTACCCAGCCCGGATGAATTGGGGTTGGTTTTTGCAAGTCGAGATTTCCCTTCATTCTTGAAACCTCCATTTGTCATAAAGAGCCTATCCACCTGTGCTAAATATCCAGCCGCGACCTTATCCCAGTTATACTGCTGATTAAATTTATCGGCATTTTGGGGAAACTGCATCAACATCTGCCGGTCTTTGTACAAAGAGAGAATACAACTGGACAGGTCATCCACATCACCAGGTTTGAAGAACAGAACCATTGAATCGTCAAAATAGGTCTCAATTGTTGGTGTCCTGGCAGCAATAACGGGTGTCCCCATGGCAATATATTCCATCATCTTTGTTGGTAATATCCCATCTGTGAAAATATTGCTGCGATTTGGCACAATACCAACGTCAGCTTGCTGGATATATTTTGGCAGTTCAGAAACATGTAGGGTTGGAGAGAAGACAACATGATCCTTAATATCCAATTGATACGTCAACTCCACAAGAGCATCTAAAGTTTCTCCATCACCAAGTAGGGTCAAATGTATATCTGGAATTTTATTTCTTAATTTATTGACTGCGTCAATGATGAGATCGACACCATAACGATGTGTAAAAGTTCCGTGATAGATAAGTTCAAACAGATCTCTATCCCTTTCAGTCTTTCTGTTTTCCCCGTTTCGGTGGAAAACCCTATCATCTGCTACATTCATAACCACGGAGACTTTATGAGCAGGTACACCGCGCTCGATTAAAGTTTCTTTCCATACATCGGTAACTGTTATGACGTGATCAGCAAAACGACAAGATAGCTGCTCTTGCAAAATTACCAAGCGCACTTTCCAGCTTGATAGATTGCTGCCAGATTTGGCAGCGAAAAACTCAGGCATTAAGTCATGAAGATCGAGGATGACCCTCGCACCAGTTAATTTTGGGAACAAAGCTGAAAAAACCAGGAAGTCTGGTAAGTTGTGAACCTGAACTGTTCCATAATCTTTTTTGATATGTAACTGCACTATTTTTCCAGAGGCCATCAACAGAAATATCAGGTATTCCAGCAATTGCAACAAAAGCCCTCGGCCCTTATGCCGTTTTATAGGTAGGCGATTGATATTTACACCGTCTTCCTCTTCAACTGGAAGGTCCCCATCACCTTGTAAGCAAATAACATCTACTTCATATCCATGGTTTACCAATGCCAGTGCTTCCCTTTGGACACGTGTCTCACCGACCGGATAATAAGCGTGTACCACCATACAATGTCGCTTGGGACGATCCACCTTTTTTTTGCTCATCTCTTCATCCTTTTACCAACAAATCCCTTTGTATTGACCATTCGATCCATTTACATTATCGGCGATCCTCACCAGATCAATGATAGTCTGGTCTGGTCTGACGTTTCCAATTATGTGGCTAAATTCAGGGGCTCCATTACCGATGATAATGACCTCGCTGTCTTCCAGTACAGCATCGATAGAATCTCGCATTAATGATGCAATGTGAGGAATCTCTTGTTCAATATAGGCTTTGTTGGCGCCATACAGATTCGCCAAAGACACATTGCTATCATAGACAGCCAGATGGTACCCTTTCCCGATCAATCGTTCGATCAACTCAACCATTGGGCTGTCTCGTAAATCATCCGTTCCAGCCTTAAAACTGAAACCCAGAACACCAACCCGCTTGCTTTTTGTTTGGCTGACCATCTGGTAAGCTTTATCGACCTGCCGTAGATTGCTTGGTAAGATCGCTTCCAGGACTGGAGAATCTTGATCGAAGTGACGGGAATGATACAAAATTGCTTTCAAGTCTTTTGGTAAACAGGAACCACCGAATGCAAAACCAGGTTTGAGATAATAAGGTGATATGTTTAGCTTTGTATCTTTGCAAAAAATATCCATCACCTTATGGCTATCGATGTCTTGTGCTTTACAGATATTGCCCACCTCATTAGCAAACGTAACCTTGAGGGCGTGGAAAGCATTTGAAACATACTTAACCATCTCAGCTATATTGGTTGATGTAATGATGATTTCGGCATCTAGCATAGAAAATAAATCACACACTAATTCAGAAGCCCGGCCATCCTCGCTGCCGATTACAGTAAATGGAGGATTATAGAAATCTTTGATGGAGCTCCCTTCCCTCAGAAATTCAGGGTTAAAACAGACACCGAAATCGCGTCCGGCTGTCAAGCCAGAAGTCTCTTCAAGTATTGGAATAACAACTTGTTCAGTAGAACCCGGCAGCATTGTGCTACGGATAACTACAACATGGTAATCCGATTTCGACGACAGACCTTTGCCGATCTGCTGGCAGACTCTTTCTATATAAGTCAAGTCCAGGCTGCCATTATTCCGGCTGGGTGTTCCAACACAGATAATTGAGATTCCACTGTCGTGAACAGCTTTCTCAGCATCTAAGGTTGCTCGAATCCTTCCGGCAGCAAAACCTTTTGCCACCAGATCAGTCATACCGTTTTCAATAATAGGGCTGTGTCCCTTATTTATCATATCTACTTTAGTAGGATTAACATCAACACCAATAACATCATGACCATTATCTGCTAATACTGCTACAGATACAGCACCTACATAACCCAATCCAAAAACACTAATTTTTTTCATATTATTCCTTGTATTACAGATTTTCGTTTTTATCCTCGCGCGATTGCTCTATCAAGTTTTTTAATAGCTTTATTTTCATACCCCATTCCTTCAGTTGATCCTTCTTCAAATCGAATATGCCGGCCTGGTAATGGTTGAAGTTCTTCACCATTTCTTCAATCCCCTGCTGAATTCCGATAGCAGAATTATCCACATGTACCGTACCTTTATTAAAATAATCCTGCAGCAGAGGCCAGTCCGAAGTGACAATTGGTTTTCCCATTGAAAGCGCCTCACAGGCTCCACGCTGCATGGTATGGTTTCTGGTTGTGAGGCACATCACTGCCTGGCTGTTATTCATCAATCCGAAGTAATCATCATCCGGTAGAAAATCGGTGAAAGTTACATTATCTGGGGGGCTAGTTGTCAACCGGTTTCCATTGTGATTCACCTTTCCAGTGATATTCAAGTGAACACCACTTAATTTTTCAGCAGCTACCAATATATTTTCAAGCGGCTCGTCGTCAGCAAACGTATTGACAACAAGGATGTTGAAATCACCATTTACGGGGTAAGAACCATCCATAGGGTAGGAAGTAGGGATGTCCCTGATAATAAAAGCTTGTCCCCCCCATTCCTGGATCATTTTTTGAAAATGTTCATTCGTCACGATCGTTGTCACAGCTTTCCTAGCCAAGAATCGATGTAGCCACGCTGGACGTATCCAATATGGAGTTAAGAGTGCTCCGCTGTGAGCATCAATGACGTATTGACTGTTGGTGATCAGGCAGTATATAAATACAAAAAACACAGCAAAACTGGGTGGACTCTGAATGAATACAATTTTTGGCCGCAGGCGGAACAACAAACTTAGGGTATTAATTGCTTGGTAGCTGTATTTATAAGGCGCTGCTAGAAGCCCGCGCCGGGTTGTTGAGTAGATGAAATGCAGCTCTTCAATCCCTAACTTCCGGGCAAAAACGCGGCTGCGAGGTCCATGGCTTGGAGGCCCCCATACCAGGAACAGCGATTCTTCACTCAAATTATCAAATGACATCGTGTCGTAGCGAAGTTGATTTGTGACCATTAGACTAAAAACTCCTTCAATAACTTATCAACGTTGGATTCCACGCTGAATAACTCCTTAATTTTCATTCTTCCATTACGGCCAAAACTTATCCGGCTCATAGGATCATCTAATAATGCAGCTAAAGCATCTGAGAGTGGTTGTGGTTCAGTTGGAGGGACGAGAAGGCCATTGAAACCATCTTCAACGACCTCTGGAATACCAGAATGATGAGTCGAAATTACTGGTAGTTCCATAGCCAAGGCTTCTAAAATTACATTCGGAATACCATCTCGATCCCCATCAGCGCTTAGAATACACGGAAGCACAAATACTGTCCCACTTTGATATTTTTTGATGACCACCTCGTGAGGTTGAGCACCTAGTAATACAATATCATCATCAAGACCATCGCGGTGAATCTGTTCTTCTAGTACACTTCGAAGTGGTCCTTCCCCGATAATTTCACACCGGAAATCATAGCCTCGATCTTTCAACAATTTACAGGCTGAAATCAAATAAGTAAAACCTTTCTTTTCCTTTAACTGTCCCACAGATACCAAGACGGGTTTTTTCGAAAGAGATTGATGGCTTGGTTGGTATTGCTGAATATCCAGACCATGGTAGATACGGTGCAACTTCCCCTTTGTTTTTATCCCTGCCATAGATTCCAGGTAGGTTTTATTGTAATTCGTGCAGGTAGCCACAAATTTTGCGCCGGCAACCTTTTCAGCCAACAAGATGGGTTTAACGAAGATATCGTTAGCATGAGCTGTCGCACTGTATGGAATATTTAAGAGACGACTTATGATCAGGGCAATTGTCGCTGCACGGTCAACAAAATGAGCATGGACCTGGTCTAAGTTCCACTCCATCAATAGGTAAGCCGCATAGACTCCTTCCCCAAAATGCAATACCGTCATAAGACGAGTTTTTAAATTTGGGTGCGGGCGAGTAAACAGGTAGAAGAACGTCTTCCAATACACCACCGGATACTGAAGGGCAAACCATAAGTGTGCTGTGAGCAGTGCGAAAAGGGAGACCGGTAACAGATAGGTGACATCTCTTTGCAAGTTTTCCTGCTCAGGAGAAAGTATCCCAGAAGGGCGACGAATCGAAAGGATATTCAACTCAACCCCCCGCTTTCGAAGCAATTTAATCTCCCGATCAATGAAGGTCGTTGTGAGCAAAGGGTAGGCTCCAATAATATAAGCCACCCTTAAATGAGTCCCTTCTCTAATTTTTTGGTGTTTGCTATTTTGGTCGGATTTTTTCATTAGCGCACGCTCTCAAGGTTATTCTGGCAATTTAAGAGTTGATGCTGGGGAATTTGGTTAAAAGTTGATGGCAAATAGAAATGATAACCAGTTGTCAGCAAAACGAGTTGGTTAGAATAAGCCAATAAGGCGTCATCTTCAGCGTGGGCTGTCAAGGAAATTGTATATATCGTATCGGGTTCCAAATTTCTCAGGGTATAAGTGGAGGCCGTTATCGGAATGCCAGTGGCCTGCTGGGTAACTCCGTTATTGCTGTAGGAGATTTTTAGACTAGCTGCCCGCATCTCTCGGGGTGGGGACCACCGTAGGAATATGGTGGATAACCCGCTAATACCGTTGAGTTTAATTTGGTATTCATAGGCACCTAGATCAGGCGTTGAACTGCGTGTTCTCCCAAGAATATCAATGTTAGCTGCGGAGTTTGGGTCAGCCTCTCCAATGGCCATACTTGCTTTAGGAAGCACCCCATACTTTTCAACAAGGCGAACAAACTCGTCTCGTATAGAACTATTTCCACTTTCGAAAGCTGATCCAGACCAACGGGGCAAGACCACATGGCTCTGGTCAGTTTCGACCAAGGGATCTTCTACGAATGGCCTTGAATCATCAATCATAGGACTAACCAGGTCACCAGGTGGTATAACCTCACCACCGTTCCAATATAAATTATTGTCTAAAATCAAATTACTCGTATCATCTGGATCTCCATCAGAGAACTCTCCTGGACCTCCATCGAGATCTACTCCCATACTGCCAGTAGGGTCGGAAAAAATATTATTGGTAAAGGTGATATTTTCATTTATGGGATTTGACTCGCTTATTGAAACCCGAAAGGCATAGGCTTTTGAAGGCAAATCACCCACCAATGTATTGTTGTTGAAGATGACGTTTTTCGCACCCCTCACTCCAAACGCAGCAGAAATTAAGGAAGGCGAATTCCCAATTAACAAATTGTTTTCAATGTAAACATCTTGCGCCTCATGATAAGGTTTGCCGTCATTACCAATCTGCAGAAAGGTTTCGGACCCCCCTTGCCAGTTTAGAAAAATATTACGCCAAATCTTGATACGCTGGCTGCCAATCAATCCATCACTAATCGCATTGCTGTCCTTGACAACAATGAAATGTTTGGTATTTTTTGTGTTAATCCGACCACTTCCAATGAAGTCGTTAAAGAAAATATTATCTTGAATGGTGATATCGGTCACACTGTTCACATCAATATGTTGCTCAGACTCCCCCTGGTTATAAAAAATATTATTTTCGATGGTTACAAACTTAGCACCGTTATGAATTTTCAGCAGGTCATTGTTATAGGAGTCGTGAAAGATATTATTTTGGAAAGTTATCTGTTCTGACCAAAGGTCATCTCGGCGATCCATGATGACCAGATGCTTTTTTAACCCGGAACCTGAGTGTTGAAATTCAAACCCTTCAAATACCATATTCATCGCACCATCCAGGTCAATGACAGGGCCATCATTTTCAAATAATGCCTTGTAATTTTCAACAGCTCTGAATATGGTTCGGGTCGTGAATCGGGTTTTCAGGTTGTTTGTCCCGGAATAGGTTCCGTTTTTGAACCAAACAATGCAATTATTGTCTGGGACGGTGGCTGCAGCATGTTCAAGGGTCGACCAGGGTAAAGAAGATGTGCCTGGATTGCTGTCGCTGCCCATATGAGGAGGAGCAACCCAGTATTCGCAGATCGGCTCAAGAGTTACATTTTTCCAGTTCAAAGGATGTGTCTTGGGAACAAATAGGGTCATCGCCAGACATGCTAGTAATCCAGAACTGCGAAGGTAAAACATATTACGATTCTTCATGATGAATCCTTGATTTATCAATACCTACAGGGGAAAGGTTTAACTGTTTACTGTCTGTCAACAAGTCTTGGTACAACCCAGCGTATTGATCTGCAACAAATCCCATACTATAGTGCTTCTCGATGGTTTCACGTGCCTTTCCACCAAGCTTCTCTCGGAGGTCAAGTTTATTCAACATTAAACGAAGGTTTTTCGCCAATGAATTGAAGTCATCGACAGAAAAGAGGAGGCCGTTCTTCCCGTGTTCGATCACATCACGGTTTCCAGGTACATCGGAAACCAGGACAGGCAAACCGTAGGTCATGGCCTCTAACAAAGCGTTGGAAAGACCTTCAGCACGGGAAGGTAAAACAAAAATATCAGCTTGCTCAAGAAATTCATTCACTCGATCGGATTCCCCTAAAAAAGACACTTTCTCTGAAATTCCTAATTTCTCAACCAGGTCCATCAAATCCATCTTAATGGGTCCATCCCCCAACAATTGAAGGGAAAGGCTGTCAATGCTTAAGCAGGAAATGGCATTCAGCAGTGTATCTAGTCCTTTTTGTTGGTGAAGTCGGCCAACATAAATTAAACGGATTGGATCTTGTAGAAGATAATTCGATTTGGGGACGATGCCATCGACTTCAACCCCGTTTGGCAAGGGAATTATTTTTTGGTTAGGTACGCCAACCATTTTCAATTCCTGAGTGACCGTTGAATTCAAAGCGATAAAACGGTCACATTTTAAGGCTATGGGTAACATATATTTCGAAAACGCTAACTGTTTATCTTGGCGCATATTTTCAATATCAGAGGCTCGAGCACTGTTTGCAAGCTTGGAGATTACTTTTTTCTTAAACCAACGCCCTGCCAGGACTGCCGTAAAGGTGTGATAATTTAATCCGTGGACATGGATGATGTCATAATCATCTCGCCGGCGCCAAAGGTACAAGAGCAAAGAAAGAATATAGATGTAACCCCCAAATTTCCGCAGCCCTTTGATACCCAAAAACTCCCAGAAGGTGAAGTTTCTAAATACTGATACACCATTAATAATCTCGGTCCGGGACGTTCCTCGGAACCACCATCCAGTCACAATTTCAACAGGGGTTTGCTTTTCTAATAATTTAAGTGCTAATTTGTGAGCCTGTCGTTCTGTGCCTCCAATCCAGGGATGGAACAGACGTGCGACCATGACAACTCTCGCTGCCTTAAGTGGTTGGCTTTCACCTGGAAATTCTCTTAATTTCCACAACCAAGTTTTGTAGGCTGGCACTTGTTCAGCTTCAATAACGCGTTCCCGAGCAGTTACCAGTCGGCTACGGTTTCCAACTTCAAAATAGTTGTTCCAGGACTGAACACTCCCCCGCAAACGATAATATTGCCAAACCAATGGCAAATATTGCCACTCTTCAGGCGTTAGTGAATACGCTTCCTGATAGGCGGACATGAATACCCTACATTTTCTATAATCGAGACGAGATAAGACAGTAACCAGATCGACCAAACGCCACTCAACCCTGGATAACTCAAAATCATGAACCGTAACCGATCCATCCTTTTGAAAGAGCAAGTTATGAATTCCATAATCCCCATGGATCACTAACCGGGGAAGGCAAACTGAACTCAATGTCTCATCCAACTGGCATAATTGATCACTAATAAACTTGGACCTTTCTATGAGCCAATCAGCATCTTTTTTAGCGGAAACATCTTCCAAGGCTGTGGATTTTTCCCGAAGTATTGTAAGCTGGTTAAGATGCCAGGAAAGATCACGAATACGCTCATCTGAAAAGGCCCGAAAACCCAAATGATGCTGGCTTTCTGGTTGGAATCTAGTCAATTGACGGTGAAGAGCAGCGAGTGTACGACCAGCCTTTGCAATTAATACATCCTGATGAGATCTTAAAATGTAACTGGTTGAGTAATTGAATCCATTAATATAATCAAAGAGAGCGAAATTATTCCCATATTTGTGGACAACTGTTTCACCTTTTAGGTTGCAAACTGGGCGAGGGCTCGGGAAATTCAGCTTTTCCAATCGATTCAGAATTGAATGCTCATGAATAATCGATTGAAGTGGCCATTTATCTCGGTAAATCTTGAGGACTTTCTTACCAGAAGAGACATAAACCACTAAATTGCTGTTTCGCCAACCTAGTGGCATATTTTCAAGAGGGCGAGTCATTTCCAACCCATAACTATCGAGGATGTTCCGGATGTATTCCGGCTCAATCTCCGGTGTATGAAAACGGGCATTCAAGTATTGCTTAACCCGTCCAGGTCGGGGTATGGAAAATACATGTCGTTCTGGTGCCAAAGGAATTTTTCCTTTCATACTATCTCGAAATAGGAGGTGCAAAGGGCTTATCAAAATATTTTGCTACCTGATACCTCAACGCTACTTGAGCAAGTTTTAAGTCACTTTCTTCGTTATCAACTTCAATGATTGTCCAACCTTTACGCCTGGCATGACTAACAGCCAGGGTTACCGCCAAGTGGGCATTATCTACAAAATGTGAAATTTCATCCTGATTTCTATGCTGTAGACGTTCCCACAAACCACGTTCATAGATTCGCTTTTCACACACATCCGGTGATGCCTGAATAAAAACAGTTAAATCCGGAGGAGGTAAAAGATCTACATAGCCAAAGATTTGGTCTCGGATTGGTTCTTCAATGCTGGATGAAAATAACTGCACCACTCGATGGAGAAAACCTTCATCCAAAATGACAACTTCATTTGGTTTGATATTTGTCCTAAGGAATTCATAGTAGCCAATTAGTCGAAAAAACCAATGCTGTACTTTGCGCTGACGAACATCAGCTTCTGAGGGGCGTCTACTTTGTGTTTTTATTACTTGCCAGACCAGGCTGGGATTATTCGCAATAAACTTGATTCTGTATAGAAAGCTTAGGAGAGAAAAATATTGCCAGAACAACTGCTGATGTAATCGGGGAATAGTTAAACGCATTAAAACCCGACCTACAAAAGTCCTTTGAGCGTAAGGCCGCGCGGCATCAACCACAGTGTAAGCTTGAATACCCATTTCTCGTAAAGCTTCTATCACTGTAGGTAGAAGGGATGTTTTCCCAACACCGGGGGGGCCAATCATTTCAATGAACATGAGTTTTATCCCTAAGAAAGAAATTTCCCATTTTCACAGCACCTGCCATAAAGCTTCTTTGAGTTTGGCTACCACATCATCAAAGGGTTCCTCTGCATCCAGGTATACAATCTCTAAATCGTCGCTTTTGTTTGGGAGCAATTCTTGTAATACTTTGTATTTAATTTCGATGGCAGAACGAACATGATCCGGCTTGCGCTGTAAAGCGACATCGGGATCGACATTCAATAGGAAGTAATAATCAGGGGAGTTAAATTTGCGATAGATTTGGTTTTCCCATCTACTGAATACCTGCGTTAGTACCGGCAACTTGCCATTTGCCAGAACGGATATTTTTGGTCCATCAAGCGATGCTGCCAGGGGAAATCGGTCATAGATAACAATCGCCCCTCCAGCAGCTCTGCCCTGACTGGAGCGTAATCGACGAAGGCGATCATAACTTATAGAAATATGGTGGCTGTACAGAAAAACTTGACCCAAATCGGCAAATTTCCTGGAAAGGAGGTTTTTCTCACCAAGTCTTCTGGCACAATCACGATGGGTACGGCGTGACATCCTGAAAAGTGTATAAAGCATCTTACTGGTTAGAGAAGGCTGTTTGCTGCCAAGATAATAAAATTGAACATCCAATTTCCAAGAGAGCCATTTATGCAGCATGCGACCCATGGTTGATTTACCTGCACCATCCGCTCCAATCAAGGCCAGGGTTCGACCTCCTGTGGTTAAAGCCATCTTTCGGATAGTATTGAACTTCAATAACGATACACGCCTCCGATAAAATTCACGAAAATACATTAGGGAAGCTCGAAACCGACTGTAACGCTGGAAAGGACGTAGAGCCCGGCGTAAACGATTCCGAAGACGAACAAGCTGGCAACCGTTCCGAGGCGAGTTGGTTACCAATTGCAAGAAGTCCAACACAATTTCGGTGGGGATCCAATCATCAAGCTCCTGCAATGTTTGTGAAACACTTTCCGTTGTTGTTTGAACCAGCAGCCATTCAGCTTCCCGCAAAACATGTGATGGCAAGCCAGGAGATCGAATGGAAAGCATATCTTTTATTCCGTCTCTGTCCCGGTATTTCAGCAATGCTCGCAAGCAAAATACGATTATTTCCAATTCTGGGGTTGGAGTCTTTACACCGTGAAGCTGAATGACATCCTTAAGGAAGTGGGTTTCAATAGGCAGTCGATAATTCTTAACGAACTGTTCACCTAGAATAAGTTGATAATGGACGTGAAGGTGGAACAGATTGCCACTTGATGGATCAAACCCAAGATAATTTTCTATGTTTGGGTAATCCTTACCCGGGGAAGCGTTCAGAGGTTTTATGTTAAATTCCTCGAGGATCTTTCGAAAAACTCTGACATGCTGGTCAGCTACCAGCAGATCCAGGTCCGTCTTGCTCTGTAGCGCTTCTTCTAGGCGGATATTGCTCTTCCAGTGGCAATAACTAACTCCTGCCTGGTTTAATGCTTGAAAGAGGTTTAGGACCACATCGAATACAAGGAGTTCCTCTGATGGAGAACCTTTTAGTGCGTCCCTGGGAGCAGGCATAATCACTTCTTCAACTAGGTTGGTATTATCGAGTTTCGTCATTTTCATTTCTACGAGAAGACTAATTACTGAAGGTGTATCCTTCCAGGAAGTCCACTTGATTAATTTTGTTTTGCACAACATCAATCCAGGTCTCATCCCAATCCACCATGTGACGGCTTCGATCGGGGAATTTGTACAGGATACTGGTACAGGCATCTAAATAACCGATGTCAGCATCAATCCCCAAGAAAGTACAGATGCCCTTTAATTGTTCCCGAGGGTTTGTGACAAATTCTTCGTATTTCACGGGGCGCAAGATTGAATGATCGAGCTGCTCACGCAAGGAAATTAACGTCTCACAATAAACAAAATAATGATCAATTGCGTTGGCAAAAGACCGATTTCCTCGAACCATCATGAGACTGATAGGATCATAAGGATTTCGAATCGTATGGATGATCTTGATGTTTACACCAGCCATAACGTTGCGTAGTTTTTCAAGAGCAGATGGTTCGAGGGATAGCTTACCGGTGGTGGGACCAGCTCGGCTATGCCCAATAACCTTTAAGGTCTGGTTGCGGCTTTGCCATTGGCCAGGAACCGAAAAATGATAGGGTACCAGGCGGCGTGCTGTTACACGTCCCTTAAGGGCATCTCTTTTAGAGTATTTTAATAACAGGCGAAAAATTTGATCTCGGTTGAAGCCCGAAGATACATAACCTAACACATCTGTCTCATCGGCAAGGATCACATTAGCGTGAGCGTCGAGTAAAGACCCAATCATCGTACCCCCACTTTTCGTATGGCCAATGAACATGCAAAACGTACCCACATCCTCAAATTGTTTGGGGTGAAGACGCCCCTGGCAATATGTTATTGCATAACGCCGGGTTATGTTGCTTCTCTGGAAGGCGCGGCTTCGAAAAACCTTTGCTCCAACGCCTGACTTTACAAAACGGCGCCATCTGTCCGAATTCAATAAAGAGACCCATAATTTTTCTACTGAAGCACTTAATGGTTTTCCTGTTTTTTTCATAACTGAGTGTGGTTGCATAATCTCACTCCACAATGAGGCTGCTGTTGTTTTCCAACAACCTTTGGATGTATCCATTAGGATTCTCGACAATTGGTTGAGTTAACCGGGTGGCATCATCAACCATTGAAGCGATAAATCCCAGTGTTATCCACCACATACCAAGGCCGAATACAACTCGCATATTGGAAAAATTATTAACAGTGATATGAAATACAACCACCAACCAAAAGAAAATCAGCAATTTTTTGGACCAATATCCCTGAGAAGGCATTTTTGGAAGTGCTTTAATTGTCTTCATCAATAAAATGAAAACTGGAGTCAGGTAGAGCAAGAAACCAACAAGACCTTGCTCCGCAAGAATGGTTAAATACAGGTTATGGGATGCATGATCCTTTTCTGGCGAGACAAGTTCTCCAACTCTTTCTTGAAACTGGTAATCATATTTATCAAAGTTCTCATATCCCCACCCAAAAAGTGGTTTGCTCTCAAACATGCGGATTGACCCTAATACGACGGGGAGTCGTGCCAAAGCTGACTCTTCTGAGCTATCAGAGTAGGTTCGATTTTGAGCATATTGGATGTAAGGACTAAGGAGACCAGAGCCAATAACCAATACGATTACTACCAAGACAACAAATCCAAATCGACTGATAAATTTTGGATACAGAAAAGTCACTCCACTCAAAACCAAGAGCGCTCCTAACCAGCTTCCTCGGGAAAACGTAAAGAAAACCATAAAAAGAGCTAGAAAAAAGGAGGCATATAGCCCAAGTCGAACGATCTTTGTATAAGTATGATTCAACACACTTTGCAGGACAAGCAAAGCGCAGAAAATCATCGTGGCAGAGAAAACGCTATAAGAATCCAACGAACCAGTTGTACGGGTGCCCACCCTTCCGAGCCAGGATAAAGGAAGAACCTGGGGTACTGTCCAGGATAAAAGTCCAATTATGGATTGGGACAAGATGATGAATAGGAGCACAGGGAGAATTCTTCTTAAAACTTGTTCGCTTGGGTTTGTCAGTCGAACGATGAAGTAGAGACTTATAGGAACCACGATATGGTCATACAGAAAAAAGGTAGTGACTTGAACCTGATCACTTTGATAAAAAACTGATAACACTGTTGCGCCGATATACCCCACCATAGAAAGTTCAACCAGGCCTAATCGAGGCAAATTTCGCCTTTTAACTTTTAATGAATAACTTAGCACAACAATACCGAGAGTCACAAGGGGAAGTGCCCGGTGGATCACCCAATAAACATTACGAAACAAGCCTCCATCCGTGGCAACTAAAAACGGATCCAGCATTAACCAAATTATTACCGCCACGAAAGGATACCGATGGATTAAGATAAAACCCGGTAAAGCAAATATTAGAACCAAAGCAATTGGCCATAATCCAGCAACGACGAGGTAGGCTATGGCAAATGCCAGCAATATTCCTAACAAACCTAAAAACAGATACGAAGAATCGTTCCTTATTTTGTGCCTTAAGGGGTTCATCAATCTTCGTTTTACTAGAGACATATTGGTATACGATTCCTAAACGTAGTATTACTTCTGGTTGCCAATAAAAATGTTTTGCAATTACTCATCTTTCCCAAGAAAGTGTATTGGGATTGAATAGTTGCTCTATATCGATCAAGATCCTGGATTTGTGACAATCCTGTAATTAGGCAGGCTTCTTCCAACCTGGTTTAGCATCCAGTGACGGATTCGCCAAAGCTGCATACGGGCTTGATTGAAAGGCCAATCAGCAAATGTAAAAAGCAACTGATCTCGGAGAGAAAGCTCGATCAACTCAGGTTGATAATCAAAGCCAGACATTTCTCGCCCTGCAAGTTTTTGAACAAAAGCAATTTGCCGAGATGAAAGGACCTGGCGAAAACGTCCAATTGAACTGGTCGAGATTTGACCTGTGGTGAATTCGCCGTAAGAGCTATTACTCCCTTGTCTGCGAAAGTCCATATCACCTTTCATTGTCAGCATCGTTGGCACATATTCTTCACCGATGAAGGTGCAAATTTCCTGCAGTGTGCCTCCAGGGTTAGTGGTTAATGTCTCGTAACGGATCAGCATGTATTGATCAGGAAACCGTTGCTGATTATTTCTTGCCAGACTTGCAGAGGACAGCCACATGCCAGTTCCAGCACCTACTCCACCTCGGCGGAATTTCCAACGGGTTTGAAGACTTGCATACCTATCACGTGGATCTCGTATCATGTGCAGAATTCTGGCACCAGGATACGCATCCAGGATAGCTTCAGCATACCGTTCGGTATTCAAGGATTTATCTCCCCACCGAGATTTGCCCATTCTCTCAGCATAGTGTTCCTCTATGAGTGCAAACAAGCGGGCGTAGGTGGGTTCACCCTGCCAAAATTCAAAGTGAATCCGCTCGGGATCTGGGTCCAGTTTTACCAGGCGCTTATAGACCATCATGGTGCTCAAACAACGCTCAAAATTTTTCGGCTTTGCTAAATCGCCATATTGATTATAAAAATACGTCCACATATTTGTGCGCCGGGTCATGGCGATGTTTGGGTGGGAAGCTAGCAATGCGTACATCAGACTGGTTCCGCTGCGCTCTATTCCGGCTACAAAAACAGGTCCTTGATTCATAAATTTATTTCCTAAAGTTGTTAAATGGTAGCTTCTTTTACGATTCGATGAGATCGAATGGTTCTTCCCTTTGCATTCTTTATCGTATTCATTATCAGGGAACGCGTCATTCTCGCAAAATTAACGGGTAAAGTCATCAAATAGAAACCTAATCGCTGGTAACCTGACAGACGAACAGGATGCATCTGGTAGCCAAATTTCGCCATGTCCTTTCCTGCCATTAATTGGATAAAGGCAATATCTCGGCCTGATACCACCTGGCGAAAGCGCCCAATCGAGTGAGTCGAGATTTCACCTGGCTCAAAACTTTCAAACGAGCTATTTCCTCCATGTTGGACGTGCCTCGGAGCCCCTTTCATGGTTAACATTGCGGGGGAATAATCTTCGTTGATAAAACTACATACCTTATGTAAGGTTTCCTCAGGGCTTCTGGCTAATATCTCATAAGGAACAAGTAAACATCCTTCAGGATACTGTTCCAAGCCGTACTTAAATGCCTTTATCGATGTCATCCATTTCCTGGTAGCCGAGCCCGGGGACGCCTTGAATTTTCCTCGTTCAGAAGCAAAACGATCTCGAGGGTCGCGAACACACAGGATAATTTTCGCCTGTGGAAACTCCGCAAATATTTGATCGAGGTGATGTTCTGTGTGCAATGATTTATCACCCCAACGCGGTTTCCCCACCATTTCCGCGTGATGGGCATGGATAAGGGCAAACAGCCGTCCGTAGGTTGGCTCGCCTTCCCAAAATTCACGGCGAATCCGCTCAGGGTCAGGTTTCAGCCGAACGATTCGCTTGTATTCCAACATTGCAGTCAGACAACGTTCAAAATTATCCCGTTTACTCAGATCTCTATATCGCCCGTAGAAATATCGCCACATATCTGTCCGTCGAACCATGGAAAGGTTTGGGTGGGAAGCCAGAAGGGCATACATTAAGCTTGTACCGCTACGATTTGGCCCAGTGATATAAATTGGTCGATTGTCCATAACTAAATCTCCTGCAAATATTTTCCTAATGATGGGGCTTTTAGTTTCTGCCAGGCTAACATACCAGCGCGATTGGCAGGCCAATCGACAAAACAATAAAGCAAACGGTCAGCAATTGGTAAGTGTGAAGGATCGATTAGATAATCAAGATGAAGCATTTGGGGACGGGTATAAACAAGCGAAAAAGCGAGCTCACGTTTAGACATGGGTACACTTTTCTTCCAGGCTGCCGAACCTGATTTGTGAGAAGATTTCAGCCCATTTGCATCCTCTAAATCATTATCACCAGCTCCAATCCTGATCATTTCAGGTAAGCAAGTCTCGTTGAGAAACTTACATACAGCCTGTAAGGTTTCCTCGGGCTCAGTCATCAATGTTTCATACCGCAACACTTTGTAGCGATCGGGATAACGATCTTGATTACGCTGCGCAAGCATGGCAGAGTAAAGCCACTTAGCAGTGGACCAGCCTACTTTTCCTTTGCGGTATCTCGAAGTAGACAAGATGACTTCACAATAATCCCTTGGGGTACAAATCATATGGATCATTTTCGCAGATGGGTAAGCGGCGAAGATGATGTCTGTGTAACACTCCACCAAGCCCAACTGGTCGCCCCATCGCTTTTTTCCAAGTCGTTCGGCGTAGTGTTTGTGGAAGAGCGCAAATAAATTGGAGTAGGTTTTCATACCTTGATTAAACTCACGACGAATACGCTCAGCATCGGGCAGCAAAACGCGGACTCCCTTGCTCGCAAGCATCGCTGACAGACACCTATTAAAATTTTGGAGCTGATCTAAATCACCGTATCGTTTATAGAATTTTCTCCACATGTATGTACGACGAGACATGGAAATATTAGGATGTCTCGACAGCATTCGACGCAAGGGCGTTTTCCCTGAATTAGCCAAACCCCCGATAAAAACAGGTCCTTGTTCCACGTTAATATTTTCCATATTCTTCAAATCAAAAGCCTCACCACAGGAGTAAGGTAGTTCACCCTTTCTCTGCTTTATTAGCAATTTTAATTGGGGCTTCAATAATCATTCTTTTCCCAGGCTTTCGACCAATGAGACCTGGCAAATACTGCTGGAGGGTCTCTATCGTAATCCAGCCCATCATACGGGCCCACTGATTAGGCCATTCAATTGCAGCAAAAGAAAACCATTCACCAGGCGAGAAAGCGATATCATCTAAAGGATATCCATATGTGCGCATTTTGCGACCAGCGTGTAGCTGGATGAACGCAATTTCCCGCTTTGAAATATTTTGTCGAAACAAGCCCAGATATTTAGGTGACAGAAGATTTTGATCAGGATTAATCTGTCGATCCTTCAAAAGTTTAGAGCGGAGCTTTGGGGCACTTTTCATCGCCAACATCGCCGGTTCATAGGCTTCCCCTAAAAAGGAACTAACTTCCTTGAGAGTTTTCTCTGTCTGTGTCACCAAAGATTCAAAACGAACAATTTTGTAACGACCTGGATAAAGTCTTAAATTTCGCTCAGCCAACCCCATGGAATAAAGCCATCGAGTGACAGCTCCCCCTGCCCTTCCTTTCCCGTTCGGCCATAAAGCTAGGGAGGCTTCATACCGATCTCTCGGGTCTCGAACCATATGGATCACTTTGAGGCCTGGGTAGGCAGAAAAAAGATGGTCGGCATATCGTTCAATTAACCCAGTTTGAGCGCCCCATCGAGTTTTTCCCATGCCATCTGCGTAGTGAATAAGGAACAGTGAGAAAAGTCTCGCATATGTAGGGCGGCCTTCCCAAAATTCCCTTCGGATTCGGTCTGGATCAGGCTGCAGAAACCGAACGTGTTTATACGTAAGCATTGCATTTAGACAGCGTTCAAAATTATCCGGAATTTTTAGATCGCCAAACCGATTGTAAAAATAAGTCCACATGTTGGAACCTACAGCTGGTATAGCGATATTGGAATGGGATGCCAGGAAGGCGCGCATCGTAGTCTTTCCCGAGCGGTCCAACCCACCAATATATATAGGTCCATTTATCATAGAATTTTCCATGATCTTATTTTGCTAAACTATAGTTATCTACCAACTCGTACCTGATTGTTGTCGAACCAGTTCTCAGAAGTTCAACAAACACATATATTTGTTGATGGCGAATAATCATTATTACCTCTGCAATTTCAACAATCATTAACTGGATCCCAATCTTTCTGTAAAGATTTTATGCAAGTTGATTTGGAAATTTGAGAGGAGTGAAACCATGCGTTTGTAAACTCTGCTCAACACAACACGATCTTCGGGAAGGACTCCGATCATAAATAGAGTGATCAGATAAACAGAAATTAGCGCGAAAATCTGAATAGCTGTAAATATAAAACCATCTGTAACAGGTATTAGCCATTGTAGGAACAAAACGGTGATAACCGCAGCAGCCCCAGCGGTAATTGGTTTAATGTAGCTTAAATTATATGGTTGCACCCGGTATAGGTACCAAACCTGCAGTACCCGGAGCAGATTAACTGCCGCCAGGGAGAAGGAAGAGGCAACTGCAGCACCGATTACGCCCCAACGTGGAATAAGGATTACATTACCGATAGACATTAGCAGTACCCAAATCATGGAATTCACCAACTTCAACTTGGTGCGCCCCGTCATGTCAATAATTGAACCGCAAATTCCAGTACCTGAATTGATGAGTTCACCGAAAGCGAGGATAATTAGCACTAACGCACCACTGGCATAGCTTTCCCCAAAAACTGACATCAACTCTTCTGGAAAAAACGCCATGATAAGAAAAATTGGAAGGTTCGCCATGAACGTCCACCTGGTGGTAGTTTGATAAAGCTGTCCAATTTGACCCCAATTTTTCTCCTCATCCAACACCGCGAGCACTGGTTTCACTGAAGCAATGATTGATTTATAAAAAATATAACTAATTAAGTTAATTTTACTGGCGATGCTGAAGATGCCGACGCTGGTGACTGTATTAAGAGTGCCCAGCAATAATGTTTGAATATTCTTTCGAAATTTAGTCAGGATTCCGGATAGCCAGAAAGGTAATGAAAAGGTGAAAATCTCCCGGTAATTTCTTCTGGCTTTAGATGGCGAAATTTTCAATGGAAATACTTTTCTCAATAAATAAATAAGACTGATAGATACCGCAAGCTCGGACAGGCCGAAAGCGATAACGGCAGTATATGCATCCAGTCGGATGATGGCCAAAATGCCAACCAACACCATTCTGGTCACAAATAAGACCCCGTTTTCTGCAAGAGATGAATAATCCATCCGTTTGAAACCCCGAGAAACATTGACCAGAACACTACTCAAGGTCATGAAAGGGATGATGATGCTGAAGAGTTGAAAAAATGGGGCTAATCTCGGTTCATTGAAAAGGCCGCCCGCGATGGGATCAGCCAATAAAAATAAGCCCAAACTCAATAAGGCACTCAACAAGAAACTGACACCCACACCAATTTGGATCGTACCCCTCACACCCTCATAATCTTTTTTGCTCACTTGTAAAGCAATATATCGAACCATCGTTGAATCCAACCCTAAGGTAGCGATACCCGCTATAAGGGTTGCAAAACTGATAGCCAAAATATAGATACCATATTGTTCAACACCTAAGAGGCGTGCTAGGAAAAAAGCAATTACAAAGCGACTGCCAAAAGCAAATAATGTACCGATTGCCAGAAAACTGCCACCTTTGGCGGTTTCCAACATGGATTTTTCAAACGACTTATGGTTTGGTCGGCTCACATTTTTCTTGTGCTTGGTCAAGACTTCACCTTCCAACGTGGTTTGGGTTCAAGTGTTTCCATATCACTCGCTGCAGATTTTCCACTACCAGGTTCAGAATCATCAGCATGTGTTATGCTGGGTTGATCCCCATCAGCAGTGACGTAAAGAACAACTTTACCTTGGGTATCCTCACCAGCTTCTTCAAGAGCTTGGAAAACCCAAGTCAATAATCTTTTACTTGTTGTTTCGCCACCTTCATAAGCAATAATGCCAATGGAGCAGTGAATGGTTTCCCCGATATCATCTGGTAAAAGTGAACTGATCCTGATATGAAGAGCCTCGAATAGATTAGACGATTCTTCCGCATCCATATTCGGTAGCAAGAAAGCAAAGTTTGATTCTCCTAAATGTGCTAGGAGGTCTTCATCACGTAGGTTGGGCAACACAGAAGTAGAGAGCAGTAAAGATGATTTTGATGGTGGTGCTGTAGAGACTAAGCCGCTTGTCCGGTAGCGGTAGTTGATCTTTACGAGGGCCAGTGAAAAATAATTGGATTTATTTTTCACTCGACTCAGTTCTTGAATGACTCTGAGGTTGAAGTAGTCCCCATTGTAAAGACCTGTTTCACCATCGATAACATTGAAACTGCCGTGTGAGCCCAGCGGTTCCCGCAGATATTCAAACAAAAAAACTAGACTAATTCCCAGAAGCAATCCAAACGCCCCCCCAACCCAAATATTCAGTGGTTTGTTCGGACTAATGGGGTTGTTCGAAATTTTGGCTGGATCCAGAGGCTCTAACTCAAAAACATCATAAAGACTGCTAACATATTCCCTGGTTTCCACTGAGACAGCATCTGCAAAATCCCTCACAATTCCTGGGTTTGGGCCTTGTACGATAATTTCCAGCACATTTGTACCAGCTCTCACCTTACCAATTACTTTAAGGCCTGTTCGATCAAGTGGAGACAGTTCTAACCGGTCAAGGGCTCGTTGTTTAATTAGACGACTATCAGCCACTTCAGCAAAGGTCGTATTTATCTCGACCCGACGGCTTAGTGTGTCGACAGCTTTGACAAATTCCTCCTCATTGGCAGCAAAAGAAGCCCGCGGCCGAATAACAAAGGTGGTTTTAGACTCATAAATCCACGGCTGTCTATTGACCATCACAAATGTAGGAATCAGCGTTACTATAAAAGCAGCAGCTATGATCCACCATCTATTTGTTATTATTTTAAAATACTGTCTAATTTCCATTCAATTAATCCATCGGTTGCTCGTTTAAACGATACTCGACATGGAGCAACGGTGCTCCAACCGCATCGCCATTGAAAGACTCCGCGACTCGCTCTCCAGTTCCTGTAATTATCAGAACCAGCGAGTTTCCCTGCACCCAACCTGACTGGC
>PVMS01063159.1_pt1 | contig 22691 bp, 19 predicted proteins | sample 1853461 | NCBI WGS metagenome assembly PVMS01 (sample SAMN08582032, study PRJNA380276) | Marine sediment metagenome, whole genome shotgun sequencing project. | isolation source: ocean sediment barecode stripped | collected 2017 | reverse complement strand
TGAGGGTGTGGACGAGCCCTTTGATGTAGAAATTGTGCGTGAGGCCATTTTCGTACCCAGTGTGCAAAGCGAAATGCTAGAGAACGATATTGCTTATATCCAGCTGCTTACTTTTGGAGTAAGTACGAGCGCGGAATTTGAGAATGCGCTACATGCTCTGCTGGAAGAAAATCCCAGGGGCCTGATCCTGGATATGCGCAACAATGGCGGAGGCTTCCTGAATACCTCGGTGGAAGTGACATCACAATTCCTGGAAGAAGGCGTTGTGCTCTATGAGGAATTTGGCGACGGAAGCCGACAGACTCATGAGGTCCGATCTGGAGGAATTGCCAAAGATATTGAGATGATCGTGCTAGTGAATGGCGGATCGGCGTCGGCCAGTGAAATCGTTGCGGGAGCGCTTCAAGATCATGGAAGAGCGCTACTGCTGGGTGAGACAAGTTTTGGCAAGGGATCTGTGCAGCTCTCCCCATTGCTCTCTGATAATCAGGGGGCCCTACGCATTACGGTAGCTTACTGGCTGACCCCCAATGAAGTGCAAATACACGGAACAGGGATCGAGCCGGATATTTTTGTGGAATTGACCATAGAGGATATTGAAGCGAGCCTGGACCCGCAATTGGATCGCGCTATCGAATTATTAAGTAATTAGCGGCGAAGAAAAGAGGACACTATGTTTTTTAATTCATCCTATTTGATCTACATGGTGCCGGCCTTCATATTGATGTCGCTGGCGCAATGGTATGTCAATTCAGCGTATAAGAAATGGAGCAAAGTAGAAAACAAAGCTGGAATGAGCGGCGTGGAAATAGCACGAAAGCTGATCGAGCAAAACGGACTGTACGATCTGGAGCTTGAGGCTGCTCAGGGGCGCCTTGGTGACCACTACGACACCAGAGGAAAAGTGCTGCGCCTTTCAAAGGGCGTGGGACAGGGGCGCAGTGTGGCATCTGCTGCGATAGCAGCACATGAATTGGGACATGCGCAGCAAGACAGCCAGGATTATTTTCCCTTGCGTCTGCGGGCAGCGCTGGTTCCGGCGGTAAACATCGGCTCATATTTAGGCTGGATATTATTGATGATCGGATTCTTTTTTAATCAGCTGGGCCTCGCATGGCTCGGTGTAGCAGTTTTTGCCGGAGGAGCGATATTTGCCTTCGCTACCTTGCCAGTCGAGCTTGATGCTTCAAGGCGGGCAAAAGTGATGCTTAGCAGTGCAGGTATTATTACGAGTGAGGATGAGCAACGCGGAGTTAGCCGTGTTTTGAATGCGGCAGCCTGGACTTATGTAGCTGGTCTCTTCACAGCGATCATGCAACTGATCTATTACGCCTCTTTGGTCTTTGGCATGGGGCGAAGGCGCTAAAAGCCAAAAAATTAGTTAATAACAGAAAGAGGCCTTGCGGCCTCTTTTTTCTTGGGGAATTTTACAAGGGGTTTCAACAGTGGCTATAGAGGATTTTTGTGTCTTTGAAATCGAGATTCAGCAGGAAAAATTACCAGCTATTGCCCTAAAATCCATTATTTGTATGCTATCTGCACCGAAATTGCACCGAAAATATTTTGATGGGTCCGGTGCTTTAGAGTCATTCCAGCACCGTATAAAGGGGCGATCTGATTAGAAATCAGAAAGCCATTGCCCTGAATAGAATCATCCCCTTCTTCGCGGGCCTTCTCCTTGACAGCGAATAAAATTTCGCGTATTATTCAATTGTATAATTGGTATTACCAACTAGTCGGCGTTACCAACTGTTTGATATGGGTGAATAATATGAACACACAAAATACACTAAACCGTGCCTACGCAAATTGGATAAAAGATGGCCTTTTTGAAATCATGGGAGGGATTCTCCTCACGGGAGTGGGTGCCTTGCGTGCCATCATCCACTTTGCGGGAGCCAAGACACCCGCCTATTATTGGCTTTCCGCTGGCTTGCTCATTTTCATGTTTGTAGTTGCAGGTGGAAGTGGCTACGTCGGCAAGCGTCTCAAAGCGCGAATCACCTACCCTCGCACTGGATTTACGGCCTTTAAGCCCTACAAATACAATGTGAAGAAGATCCTGGTCTTAATCATACTTGGAGCGATCCTCGGTGGAACGCTGGGATTCTTAGCTACTCAGCTAAATCAACAGAAGACAGGGGTTTTCGTTCCAATTGGACTAAGTATTATCGCTGCGATAAGTTTCACCTATGCTGCCCAACGCGTTGGGGTAAGACGCCTTTATTATCTGGCAGCTGTCTCTATCATCAATGGCTTCCTTATTGCTGCGCTCGGTGTTGGCGTTGTTCTTGGCCTTTCTTTTTTCTATTTGAGTATCGGCCTCGTGCTGATTGCATCCGGATGTGTGGCGCTGGTGCAATTTCTCCGCACTCATGAATTGGTAGACATGAACGGAAAAAGCTAATGCCTGGGACCAATATCTTGCAGAGCATGCTTGATGTGGATCGGCTTGTTCACGAGCCAGCCCGTCTGATCATCCTCTCCATTCTTTACGTGCTCGAAAGTGCCGACTTTCTATATCTGCTTCGGGAAACTGGCTTGGGTAAAGGCAATCTATCATCACACCTGACACGTTTAGAGCAAGCGGGATACATCACAATAGAAAAGGCCTATAAAGGAAAGACACCCATGACAATTTGTCAGCTTAGCAGCGTCGGGCAAGTCGCCTTCGAGACCTATCGAGAGCAACTCAAGAATCTTGTCACTAAGATGTACAAATAACGTACTTTTTGGGCCAGGACAGGGGAGACTATGTTAACGACCTCGAAATCTCTGATTAGGAATCAGACAGCCCTTGTTCTTGAGTAAGATTGAATGCATTAGAATTTCTCAATTCGGTATTCAAATCAACTTTCTTTCCGGGGGAAATAGAGTCACTTTTTAAGTAAATCGCGCAGGGCCAAATCAAGATCGGGGAAGCGAAATGTGAAGCCCTGACTTCGAAGATGCTCAGGAAGGACACGCTGACCATCAAGCAGCACTGTTGATAGTTCACCCAACGCGAGCTTCATCAGAAATCCTGGTACGGGAAAAAATGAGGGACGCTGCAAAATGCGGCCAATTTTGTTTGCGAAATCGCGATTGCTGACTGGATTGGGAGCGGTGAGATTGTAGACACCAGAGGATTCTTCGTTCTCAAGAAGAAAGCGAAAGCTAGAAATCAGATCTGCCATGTGAATCCATGAATAGACCTGTTGACCCGTGCCAAAATAGTTGCCCAGGAAGAACTTGAAGGGCAAAAGGAGCAAGGGAAAGGAACCGCCCTGAGTGGAGAGGGCCAGGCCCGTTCGCGCTACTACACGTCGAACACCTAAGTCTTAAATCGGCTGGGAAGAAGCTTCCCAATCCACACATAGACGAGCGAGGAAATCGGAACCGGGCGAAGAATTTTCGTCCAAAGCTTCATCAGCGTGGGGGCCATAGTAGCCAATAGCAGAAGATTGGATGAACACAGCAGGCTTATTGGCGGCGGATCTTACAGCTTCAATTAAAGCTGAGGCTGCCTGAATGCGGCTTTCATAAAGGACCTGCTTTCGTTTTGAAGTCCAGCGAGTGGGGATAAGGCCATCCCCTTTCAAATTAGCTCCCTTTTAATTGACTAGGCCACCTGCGCCATCGACTTCTTTGGCCCAGGAATTAAGCGAGTGTCCATCCCAGGCAATAGCGCGGGCTCCCTTAGGAAGCGTTTTCACTTTTTCCGGGCTGCGGCTGAGGATAATGACTTCGTGGCCATCCTGTGCCAGATCAGCGGTTAACGCACGACCAATGAGACCAGAGCCACCAGAGATAATGACTTTCATTGAGTTCTTTGGGGGGATGCCTGAACGGAAGCGAGGAGCTCTTCTTTTTCCTGCGCAGAAAGAAAGGCGAGCTCGAGGGCATTGGCCTGGGCCTGCTGAATCTGCACATCGCTCAGGCCAGCGGCGGGGGCAGCGACATTGTATTCGTTGGGCAGATCAATATTGGAAATGCCAGGATCATCAGTGTTGATGGTGGCGAGCAAGCCATACTCGAGCATATCTTTGATCGGGTGGGCTTCAAATGAGGGCACGGTGCTGGTTTGCACATTGCTGGTGATGTTGGCTTCAATGCCAATATCGCGTTTCAGCAATTCTTCCATCAAGACTGGATCTTCGAGCAATCGAGTGGCATGGCCGATGCGCTCAGCGGCAAGCCCGTCGATGGCCTGCCAGATGCTTTCGGTGCCAGCGCCTTCGCCAGCGTGAACTGTAATTTGCCAACCTTTATCACGAGCCAATCTGAAATGATCGACGAACAGCTCCCCAGGGTAATTGGCTTCATCACCAGCCAGATCGAGGGCGACCAGATGATCGCGGTGGCTGAGCAAGGATTCCAATTCCTGCATGGCTAACTTGGGGCCATAATGGCGGCTTAGAATGCCGATCAAATTGGCGCGAACACCAGTTTCTGCGACACCCTGACGAACACCATCAATGATGGCTTCCGTAATAGCGGCAGGGTCGAGCTGATGGGGTTGGGACATGGAGAGGGGTGAGAAGCGCAGCTCGATATAGTGGATGCCCTCAGCTTTGGCATCCAGGATATTCTCGTAGGCGATGCGCTGGACAGCATCCTGATCAACGAGCACACCAACCATCCACTCAAATTTTTCAATGAAGGCCATCACGCCGGGCTGGGGTTCGGTGATCTGCACAAAGGGGCGCAAGTTTTCCAGATTGCTGGCGGGTAGGGGAAGATCGTGTTGCTGGCCAAGCTCAAGGATGGTTTCAAGGCGGACAGAACCATCAAGATGGCGATGGAGATCAATAAGGGGCAAATTTGAGGAGATCATAGGTGGGCAATATTATACGGGCTAGGTTAAAAAAAAAAGAGGCCGCTCACGCGACCTCATATCGTTCATGTTTTGGCTGCTTCATCCGCCTGGGCCATAAAGGGATCCTGTTCACGGCGAAGTTCTTCGCGAAATTGCTGTGTATACAAGCGATAGTAGTGACCTTCTTTTTTAAGTAATTCCGCGTGGCTTCCAGCTTCAGCAATCTGTCCATCCTCGATAACGAGAATGCGGTCGGCACCGCGAATGGTGGACAAGCGATGGGCAATGATGAAGCTTGTGCGGCCCTGCATCAGTTCTTCCATGCCTTTCTGGATGAGCGCTTCGGTGAGCGTATCCACAGAAGAGGTGGCTTCATCCATAACGAAGATCTCTGGATCGGCAAGCACTGCGCGGGCCAGAGAAATGAGCTGCTTCTGGCCAACTGAGAGCAAATTGCCGCCTTCACCGACTTCTTCATCATAGCCTTTATCCAGATCTGCGATGAAGGCCCCTGCCCCAGCCAGCTTGGCGGCTGATTCAACTTCTTCATCAGTGGCACTCAAGCGACCATAGCGAATATTCTCGCGAATATTCCCGGAAAAAAGATGCGGAGTCTGAAGGACAACACCGATGCGAGACTGGATGGATTGGAGCGTATATTTCTTGTAATCGTCTTTGCCAATGCTGATCTTGCCCTGAGTGGGTTCGAAGAAGCGGCAAAGTAGATTTACAATCGTGCTTTTGCCACCGCCGGTGGGGCCGACGAGAGCAATGGTCTCCCCACGTTTGACCTTAAGATTGAAATCTTTGAGCACAGGATGATCGGGCTCGTCATCATAGGCAAAATTCACAGAAGCAAATTCGATATCTCCCTGGATCGTGCCGGGGTCAAATGAATCCGGGAGATCCACAACGGTTGGAACTTCGTCGATCATTGAGAAGATGCGTTCTGCGGAGGCGATGGAATGCTGCATTTCGGCATAAACTCGGGCCATTTCCTGAATGGGGAAAAGGATGAAGGTGAGATAAGAAACGAAGGCTTGAATGCCGCCGATAGTCATGCCTCCAATCTCAACCTGATAGCCACCATACCAAATGATGCTGCCCAGAGAAACCGCCGAAATGAGCTGTACAACAGGGAGAAATAGCGCGGACAACCATGCAGCACGATAGCCAGATTTGTACATATCGTTTGTGAGCTCACCAAATTCATTTAGATTGGCCTGCTCACGGCCAAGCGATTTGGTTACTTTTACGCCGGTAATGTTTTCGTTATAGGCCCCCGTGATCTTGGAATTAATCTTGCGAACCTGACGATATTCCAGGATGATCTTGCGCTGAAACCAGGAGGCGACGATGAGCAGCACCGGGAAGACAGCAGCTACGATAAGCGCTAATTGCCAATTAATTATGACCATAAAATAGAAGGCGGTGATGAAGGTCATTACTCCCCAGGTAACATCGAGGAGCCCCCAGGTGATCAATTCGGCAACGCGATCTGAATCTGAGGTGACGCGCGAGATAATCCATCCAATGGGAGTCTGATTGTAATAAGCCAGCGATAAATTCTGGAGACGGCTGAACATTTTTTTACGCAGATCGTAGCGCACGCGCTCACCAAGGATGCCAGTAAGGTAAATGAAGCCGAAGACAGCAATGGCCTGAACAATAGTGATCAGACCATATTGCGTGAGAATCTCGATCAGGGCTTCGCGGTTTCCTACTACGATAGCTTCATCAATAATGCGCTTACTGAGATATGTGAAATAGGAATCAATGAAGGCTACGAAGCTTATCGTAAGCAAGAAGCCTGCTGCCCAGGGCCAATGAGGCTTGAGTTGGGCAAGGATGCGAAGAAGAGTACGGCCGTTAAACTTGGCGTCGAATTCCTCTTCCTCGAATCGAGTTTTCTCAGTCATTTGAGCTGCCTGTTGTGGTGATCTCGCGTTCCACTTCTTCTTCTATTTGGGTCTGAATATCAAAAACCTGGCGGTAGATGCCTTTTTGGCGGAGGAGCTGATCGTGGGTGCCTTTTTGGACCACCTTGCCCTCATCGAATACAAGAATCAAATCCGCTTGCATAACGCTATGGATGCGATGCGCGATGAGGAAAGTGGTGCGCTTTTTCATTAGCTTGTTCAGAGCGCTGCGAATCGAGGCTTCGGTTTCCGTATCCACTGAAGAAGTGGCGTCATCCAAAATGAGGATGGCGGGATTCTTTAGAAGGGTACGGGCCAAAGTGATGCGCTGTTTCTGGCCGCCGGATAGTGTGACACCGCGCTCGCCAACAAGAGTTTCATAGCCATTGGGAAATTCGAGAATGACATCATGAATGGCTGCTGCGCGGGCGGCTTCTTCGATTTCCTCATCGCTCACTTCGCGCCCAAGGCTATAGGAAATGTTTTCCTTTATCGTGCGCGAGAAAAGGAATGGCTCCTGCTGCACAAGGCCAATATGCTCGCGTAAATAGGTGCGCGGATAGCGATTAAGCTCGACGCCATCCAGGAGAATAGATCCCGAACTATAGTCGTAAAAGCGAGGCAAGAGGTTGATGAGCGTGCTTTTACCAGAGCCAGTGGAACCCAGAAGAGCAATCATTTGCCCGGGCTTGGTTTCGAAAGATATATTCTTGAGCACGGGAAGTTCGGCTTCGTATTCGAAGCTGACATCTTTAAATATGATCTCTCCCTTAGGGGCTTCCTTGGGCGTGTAATCACCGATATCCAGCGGCTCGCGATCTTCTTTGACGATTTCCATGATGCGCTTGAAGGACACCATGCCCGTGGACATTTGAACGATGATGCGGCCCAAATTGCGTATGGGCCAGAGAATCCAGATCAGCATGCCCGAATAGGCCAAATATTCGCCCATTGAGAGCGCGCCACTGATAGTCATCATGGCACCCAGATAAAAGCCGTAGATCAATTGAGCGCCGGTAAGAATATCTGATGTGGGCCAAAAAACCGAATGCAAAATGAGAAATTTCTTACCGAGTTTGAATTTCTCCCAATTTTCCTTCTCAAATTTGTCTTCTTCATATTCTTGTCGCGCAAAAGCTTTGACCACGCGGACACCGCTGAGGTTTTCGGTCAGAACCGAAGACAGGACAGCATCCTGCTCCTGAAACTTCTCGTAGGCTTTGGAGATGCGGCCAAAGAAAAAATAAGACATGACGATAGTGATGGGAACCACGATGACAGATTTAAGGGCCAGGTCAACATCAATGAATAAAATGGCAATAAAGTTGACCAGAAAGAGCATGACGATGCGACCAAAGCCAACCGCTTCGGTTGCGAAAAACCTTCGGAGAGCGTCCACATCGGATGTGGAGCGTTGAATAAGCTCACCCGTTTTAGTCTTGTCGTGATATACGAAGCTAAGACGCTGGATATGATCGTAGAGGTAATTGCGGAGGCGGCGAGCGGCTGCTTCGGATGTGCGCCCAGCCAGGTGCCCACTCACATAAGTGAAAAGGCCTTGAATGGCCGCGAGCCCAATAAAAGCCAAGGCAACCAAAGGCACCTGAGATGAATTTTCAGGATTTCCAATAACAGAATCAATAAAATACGCGATGAGCAAATAGACAGCGGTGCGCGCAATAGCTGCCAATGCAAGGCTCAATATTGCAGTTATATATGCGCGGCGGTGACCGGTAATTAAACGCCAAAGACCTCTGAGGGGATTCTCAGAGATGACGCTTTTCAAATCAATGTAGACAGACCCCGAATTAACCGTCAATGCGGGCTTCTCCTATCTCCCAAGCGGGAGCCTAACTAGTTTAACTAGAGAGTTTGCGAACGTGTTCTAGTAAATAAAATCGATTGTCATATTGCCCTCCTATGAGAGGCGGGGGAATGAGTTTAATAGCTATGCGCCAATACGTCAAATAATTGGGGCATGAATTTTAGCATTCCAGAAATATTACAAAGTTTGTTAGGGAATGGTTCAAAATATTGGGAAAAATCTGCATGTTACAATCCGCCATCTCATGACCCATTTCGCGCGATCTTCAATCATAATCGCCCTCTTTTTTGGCATTGACAAAGTGCTGGCCTTTGCCCGCCAGCTAATCATCAACAATCAATTCGGGCTTTCTTACGAATTGGATGTTTTCAACGCGGCCAATAACATTCCTGACCTGCTTTCAGCGCTAATTTCAGGCGGGGCATTGGGCGTGGCTTTAATCCCGGTGCTCTCTGAATACATGGAAAAAAAGGGGCGCAAGGATGCCTGGGAACTTTTCACTAGAATCCTAAACCTAGCCTTTATTGCTACTGCGGTATTGGCGGCGATCATCACTATTTTTGCACCGCTGCTGATCAACACTGTTATCGCTCCGGGATTTCCCGAAGAGCAGCGCATTCTGGCGGCAGAATTAATGCGCCTGGACCTTGTGGCGATCATCATTTTTTCGATCAGCGGCCTGGCAATGGCAGGGCTGCAGGCCAATCAGCACTTCATTTTGCCAGCGCTGGCTCCAGCACTTTACAACATCGGGCAGATATTTGGCGCGGCGATCCTCGCGCCTACAGTAGCTTACAGCCTCGGAGGCTTTGAGCTGCCAGCCTTCGGGATGGGCGTGCGCGGATTGGTCTTTGGCGTGATATTGGGCGCGCTACTTCACCTGGGCATCCAAATTCCAGGCTTACTACACTATGGTTTTCGCTGGAAGCCAATCGCGGGCCTACGAAATGCAGGGGTACAAAAAATATTGCTGCTATTGGGGCCGCGCGTGCTGACGATGTTCTTTATTCAAATCTTTTTTATTACGCGAGACAATCTGGCTTCACGGCTGGATGAAGGCTCGCTAACGGCCATCAATCTGGGCTGGTTCATCATGCAGGTGCCGGAGACCTTGTTGGGGAGCGCGGTGGCGATCGCATTGCTGCCGAGCATTTCCGAGATCTTCACGCGTGGCAAACGAGCGATATTCCGAGACACGATCAACGGGGCGGTTCGCGCAATCATCGCATTTACTCTGCCAGCAGCGGTATTGCTAGGCGTGGGTTTGCGGCCCCTGGTGGCGGCGGCCTTTCCAGCATTTTCAGCCAGCGGGGTGGAATTAGTGGTGGGGGCTACGAGAGCCTATTTGCTGGGACTTTCAGGACATGCGTTGCTGGAAATTGCTTCGCGCTCCTATTATGCGCAGCAAAATGCGCGTATTCCGCTCTATGCAGCAGCAGTCAACGCAGGCTTATACACTATTTTGGCGATCAATTTTTCTCGTATGTGGGGCGCCAATGGGATCGCACTGGCTAATTCGGTGGCTTTCACGCTCGAAGCAGCGGCGCTCCTTTGGCTGCTCAATCGAAGTTTCCCGGGCCTGCTGAACATTTGGGGAACCGTTCTGCGGGTGGGGGCTGCATCTTTAGTGATTGGAGCTGGCTTTAGTTTTATGCTGCGGACGCTGGACTTTTCACCAGTGTTGCTGGCTCTGGGCGGAATGCTCGGAGGATTGGTATTGGCGCTGCCCTTCATTTGGCCTGAAATTCAATTGTTTATGAAATTGGGATCTGAGACGAAGCGAAGCTGATTAACCTATGGGGTCATTTCCACTTTGTCTTTGGCCGCCTGATACTCGCTGTAAGAGCCAGGGTAATCCAGCAAAGAGCCATCTTCAAGCTCAATAATGCGGGAAGCAATACGATCCAGAAAATAGCGATCGTGCGAAATGGTGAGAACCGTACCCTCAAATTCAAAAAGAACTTCTTCCAAAACTTCGGCAGAGGGAATATCAAGATTATTTGTAGGCTCATCCAATAAAAGGAAATTTGCTCCCGAAAGCATAATAAGCGCCAACTGAAGACGAGAGCGCTCGCCGCCAGATAGATTGCTAGCAGGGCTGCGGGCCTGATCATAGGTGAAGAGAAAACGGCCCAAATGATTGACAGCAGCTCCCTCGGAAAGAGCGCGTGCCTGGCGAATGGTATCGATCAAAGTGCTTGAGTAATCGATGGTCTGATGCTCTTGCGAGTAATAGGCTACGCTGATCGAGGGGCCCAACTTGATCTCACCCGAATCGTAAGCTTCCTGCTTAAGAATATGACGGAAGAGCAGCGATTTGCCAGCTCCGTTGGGGCCGACCAGACCCACTCGCTCACCATGCCAAAGAGTGACATCAATACCTTCAAGAATATCAACGCTTGACATGCCATCTTTGGAGGGGAATGATTTATTCAAATCAAGAATTTCAAGTACCTTGTTACTGCCACGCCAACCAGAAAGCTGAAGGCCCATCTTCTTTTTCGCTGTTATGGGCTTTTCTACTTTGTCCATGCGCTCAATTCGTTTGAGGATATTTTTCCCGCGACGAATGAGATCTTCATTGTCGCGTGAACGACCCCAGATAATGAGGCGCTGGGCAGATTGCTCGAGGCGGCTGATCTCTTTCTGCTGCACTTTGAATTGGTGCTGTTGATGCTTAAGACGCAGATCTTTTTCAAAGGCGTATTCGGAATAGTTGCCGGGGAATACGGTGAGCTTTCCAGCTTCGATCTCTGCAATATCATCAGCGACAAGATCGAGCAGATAGCGGTCATGTGAAACGATAACCACCCCACCGTTATGATTGCGGATGTATTTTTCCAGGAAGGCTTTGCCTTCAATATCAAGATGATTGTCTGGTTCATCTAATAACAGGAGGTCTGGGCGAGTGACAAGCAGCTTGGCAAGCCCTAGAAGCTTCTTCTGACCGCCGCTAAGGGCCTCGGTGGGCAGAGCAAATTCTTCTTGGCTAAAGCCAAGGCTTAATAGCGTTGATCGAATCTGGCCTTCATAGCCCGGGCCACCAATGTCAGTATATTTTTCAAGGAGTTGGGCGTGCTCTTCAATTTTGCGGGCAAGCCTATTTTCATTTCCGAAAATTTCTGGATCACCCATTTTGGCTTCGGCCTGCTGAATGGCCTGCTCAATGCGCTTCACTTCTGCGGCGGCGGTGAGGGCTTCCTGCCAAAGCGTGTGGCCCGCTGTAAAACGAGGCTCCTGATGAAGATTGCCAATGCTGATCTTGCCACGCGCGTTGGCAAAGCCGCTTTCGGTTTTCAATTCGCCGGCAATCATCTTCAAAAGGGTAGATTTACCACTGCCATTTGCGCCGATCAAGCCGACGCAGCGATTGTTATGGATCTGCCAGGTGAGATTGGAAAAGATCGGCTGGGCATTGAAGGATATGCCAACCTTATCCAAGTTATAAATTACGATGATGAATCTCCAAGAATTGGGCCAGCTTATTGAAAGCTATGCTTTGGCATTTTTGCCAATTGGGCCTAGGTGGGTATTTTGAAAGGAATCGGGATATTTGAAACCATATCCGAAGAGACGATCCATGCTGGAATGGGCGAAAAGGATGACAGCAATCAAAAGGAGGATCGAGCTGTCGATTTTGTAGCCAATAAAATATAGAAGCAGGGCCAGGGCTCGATGATGAAAAAAGTTATAGGTGAAAGCACCAACTCGAGGATTTACGAGATAGCCTAAGGCGCTCAAATCGGGGGTAAGCAATAAGAGGAGGAAAAAAACCCAACTATAGTCAAGGGTGGAATAAACATATAAGGCCAAAGCAAAGAAAGCCAATTCTTCAATTTTGAGCGTCCATTTCATAATTATTAATCTCCTCAAAACAATTTGTAATTATATACGGCGATAAAAAAGCGCTGGCAATTGTATCCATTTCGTTCTTAGCTTTTATTATTACTATACCCATCGAAGTTAGCTGAGATTGAAAATATTGTGCAAGGAAGTTGAGTTTCTAATGGCAAGCTATAATTGCTTAAATTCATTGGATTTCAGTATTTTTATTTTGGAGAAATATGCTTGATAGCAGTTTGGTCGTCGCTGAAGAATTAATTATTTTTTTACTGTTAGTTGCAACCCTAGTGGCAATCGTATTTAAGCGCTTACGCGTGCCTTATACAGTGGGATTGGTTTTGGTTGGAGTTGGCATAGCCCTTTTTGGCCCTACGGTTAGCTTTGCATTTACGCCAGATATCATCATGGCAGTTCTGGTTCCCCCATTACTTTTTGAAGCTGCCTTTCATCTTGATACGAAAAAATTAAGACAAAATTTAGGAACAATTACTGTCTTGGCTATACCCGGCGTGATCGTGACAACATTACTCGTAGCCGCGGTGGTTAGCTGGGGAACAGATCTCAGTTTCTCACTGGCTATCGTTTTTGGATCATTAATAGCAGCAACGGACCCCATTGCCGTGATCGCACTCTTCCGCTCTTTGGGGGTCCCCAAACGCTTGCAAGTGCTGGTTGAAGGCGAAAGTCTGTTTAATGACGGCACTGCAGTTGTTTTATTCGGTTTGGCTTTAGTTGCATTTAATACCGGGTCATTCAGTTTTACGGATAGCGTGCTTGGATTTGTGACTGTTGCAGGTGGTGGTGTTCTATTAGGGGCCTTGCTTGGATTCGCGATATCTATGTTGATCAGCCGCGTGAATGAAGCTCTGATCGTCACTTCTTTGACATTTGTCCTTGCTTTTGGTGCTTTTTTAGTAGCGGAGCAGCTGCATCTTAGCGGCGTTTTAGCTGTGGTGGTGGCTGGTCTGATCAGCGGAAATTTAGGCCCAAAGGGCATGTCCCCTACAACACGAATCGTAGTATTTAACTTTTGGGAATTTGCGGCTTTTCTGGCAAATTCCTTTGTGTTCCTGCTCATTGGTTTACAAATTGAAATTCCCCAATTGATAGAAAATTGGGCGGCTATATTGGTGGCGATCCTAGCAGTTCTTTTAGCCAGGGCAATCGTTATCTACGGGACCACTTATACCAACAATAAAATACCTTTAAATTGGCGGCATGTCATTTTTTGGGGCGGGCTTAGAGGCGCCATTTCCTTAGCCCTGGTATTAAGTTTGCCATTGACCTTAGGCAGTGATCGCAGCCAATTGCAAGCGATGGCCTTTGGTGTTGTGCTATTCACCTTACTGGTGCAAGGGCTTTCCATGCAACCGCTCATTAAAAAACTGAATATTGCTCCAAAACACGAACAAAGGGAAATTTTCAAGAAACGCAAGGCCCAGGCAACATCCATGCGGGCTGCATACGATCACTTGAAAGATGTTCACAATGAGGGCCTAATTTCAGGAAGTGCCTGGCGGCGTGTATCTGGAATTCTCGAGCAATATATCGATAACGTGACAATAAGAGTTCGTGATCTTCTTCTAAATGACCCTGAACTCGCTAGAGGAGACCTGGATCGGGCATGGCGTGAAGTTCTTCAATCCCAGAGAAGCTCACTAACTAAGCTCTTTCAAAGTGGCGCGATCAGTGAAAGCTCATTCGCAGATCTGCTTGGGCGCATTGATACGGAACTTGATCGTGGTGAAATTAATTGGTCTGTGATCGAAGAACTTCAAGAGAAAATGGCAATCGACTAAAGGATTACAAACAAAAAGGCGCCCATGAGGCGCCTTTTTGTTTTAATAAATATAGGATTATTCTTTTTCGTAGGGCGTTCCATCTGCAGCGGGCATTTGCCCTCGGCCTACCACACCAGCCAATACAATCATCGTTGCCAGATAGGGAGCCATCAATAAGAATTCTGAGGGAATCGGTACACCAAGGATGGCAAGCTTCGATGAGAGCATATCAGTAAAACCGAATAACAAACCTGCTCCGAAGGAGCCGAAAGGTTTCCAATTGCCAAAGATCATAGCGGCCAAGCCAATAAATCCACGGCCAGCAGTCATTACTTCATCAAAGCGGCCCACCGAACCAATAGTGAAGTAAGCGCCGCCAAAACCAGCCATCATGCCCCCCATAATGACAGACATATAGCGGGTCTTGAACACGTTAATGCCCAGGGTATCGGCAGCTTTTGGATGTTCACCTACTGAGCGAACGCGCAATCCCCAGCGGGTGTGGAAAAATGCGAAATGCAGCACGACCAAGAAAAATATGGTGGCGTAAACAAATAAATTATGATTGAACAAGATCGGCCCAAAGAATGGAATCTCTGACAAAACAGGGATTTTAATTTGTGGAAAAATACCAGAACTATTTAATTCAGGATATTTCTGGAGGAATTTCGCCGAGATAAAAGAGGTGATACCGGTAGAAAAAATATTGATGACCGTCCCAGAAATAATTTGATTGGTTTTATACTTTATGGATAGGAACCCATGTATCAGGGCTAAAAGGCCACCAGCCAGAATGGCAGCCAGCAGGCCGATCCAAATATTGGTCAGGCTGCCAGCGATCACTCCAGCCAAAGCTCCAGTGAGCATCATGCCCTCGATGGCAATATTGACAACGCCGGATCGTTCACAAAGGATGCCGGATAAGGCACCCAGCGTAATGGGCACCGACCGAACGAGAGTTGTACGGAGCAAGCCGGCAACGTTTATGGAGCCACCAGAAGCCGCCCAGGACAGGAAGCCGAAAATAAACAATCCCGACACGACACCCAAGATTAAATTGGTGCGGCGGCCAAATCCACGCGCTAGTTGATAGGCGCCCAAGGCGGCACTTAATGTGGCCAAAACATTTAAGGAAGTGGAGGTTTGAAAAATCCAATCTTCGATAACCTTTTCCGTGCCTCCGGGCGTGAGGCGAAATTTAGTTAGCGCGCCTGGCTCGATGTCGGCGCCAAAATAAAACCAAATGACGGCCGCCAGACCAAGGAAAATAATACCCATCACGCGCTGGCGCGTATTTGATCGAAATTCCAGCTTTGCTTGCATTGCCTCTACCTTTGCTGCCACTATTGATTGCCTCCCCAGCTGCTCATAGTGACGGCTTCGTCATAATCTTCACGGCCGCGAATACGATAAAGAGTGCGGATGATGGCGGGCGCGGCAATAAAAGCCAGAATGATGGCCTGCATAATCGAAATAATATCTATGGGAATGCCGGCGGCGACTTGCATTTGAATGGCGCCATTGCGCAAGGTGCCAAAGAGAAGGGCGGCGAGCACCACGCCCAAAGGATGGTTTTTGCCCAATAATGCCAGGGCAATACTATCAAAACCATAGCCTGAGGAAAAGGCAACGGCCAAATTATAATTAAGGCCTAAGACCTCATTTGCGCCGGCTAATCCGGCCAGCGCGCCGGATAAAGACATGGCCACAACAATGACGGTCACAATATTCATGCCGGCATAGCGAGCGGCGCGTGGATTTGTGCCAACTGTGCGAAGATCGAAGCCCCATTTGGTTTTGAAGAGCAGCCAATACACCAGCCAAGCAACAACTAATGCAATAAAAAAGCCCATATGAAATCTCAGTGGGAATTCGAAAAATCGCAGTAATTTGGCGCTATCTTGAATAGGAGCGCTGACGGGATTGAATGAATTGGGTTGCGACAAAGGTCCGCGCAGCATATATTCACTTAATCGGAAGGCAATGTAGTTCATCATGATGGTATTGATGACTTCATGGGCGCCGGTTTTGGCTTTTAGCCAACCCGGAATAAAGCCCCAAAAAGCGCCGCCTATTGCACCGGCTAACAAGGCCAAAGGCACATGGATAATAGCAGGCAAGCCGGTGACGAAAATACCGACATAGACCGATGTGAGCGCGCCAACAAAAAGCTGGCCCTCAGCACCGATGTTGAAAAGGCCAGCCCGAAAACCAAGCGCAACAGCCAGGCCAGCAAAGATATAGGGAACGGATTGAACCAAGCTGCCAGAAATAGGGCCAAAGGCGCGGCGAATTAAATCAGGATCGCCACTTTCAAAGGCGGCTCTAAATTTCTCGGGATCGCCAATGGAGCCTTTAAATAATGCCGAATATGAATCCAAAGCCGCTGAAAATCCAGCTTGAATAGAAGCAAGCGGAGAAGTGCTCCAAAGCGTATAAACTTCTTCCGTAGTAAGGGCAACGATTAATCCGCCCAGTAATAGACCTGTAATGATGGCCAAAACAGGAATCAGAAAAGAACCACGGCTAATTTCCTCAATGAAAATTTGGAAGGAATTTTTTTGTTCTTTTTCGTTTTGCTGTTTATCGTTTTCAGACATCCAGGCCGCTTTCTTTCAATTCGATAGAAGAATAAGAATGAATCATATTTTTATTCCGGCCATGAGCAGCCCAATTTTTTCTTTAGTGGCAGATTTATCATCAAGGACATCAATAATTTTTCCAGCAAACATGACGGCAATGCGATCGGAAAGCTGCATAATTTCATCGAGTTCCGAGGAAACCAGCAATACGGCCACATTGCTATCGCGCTTTTCCATAAGACGCTTATGAATATATTCAATGGAGCCAACATCCAAGCCACGCGTGGGCTGCGAAGCGACGATTAGTTTCACGGGCCGGGAAAGTTCTCTAGCTACGATGACTTTTTGCTGATTGCCACCAGATAGCGATCCTACGCTAGTCATTGGACTGGGTGTGCGAATATCAAAATTCTCAATCGTTTCAATAGCAGTAGCCAACATCGTGTCCTGCTGCAAGATAACGCCTTTGGAATTAGGGGCTAAATAATAAGTGTTTAAAGTTAGATTATCAACAACAGGGAAAGGCAAGACCAAGCCATCGCGCTGGCGATCTTCAGGAATGTGGGCGGTACCAAGCTCAGTAATTTCTCTCGGGCTTGAATGAGAAATATCCTTATCGCCTAAATGAATGCTGCCAGCGACTACTTTGCGCAAGCCTGTAATGGCCTCGACCAATTCTGTTTGACCATTGCCTTGCACACCAGCAATGCCTAGCACTTCGCCGGCCTTAACTTCAAAGGAAATGCCATCAACCTTGAGTGCATCGGTTTCATCAAGGACTTTCAGTTCCTCGACTTTCAGTACAGTAGCGCCAATTTTGGCTTTCTTTTTACTGATTTCCAAAAGGACATCGCGCCCGACCATCATGGAAGCTAATTTTTTCTTATTGGCTTTGGCGGGGGTGGTGGTGCCGACCATCTTGCCACCGCGAATCACGCTAATTTGATCAGATACCTCGAGAACTTCACGCAGTTTGTGGGTGATGAAAATGATCGATTTGCCTTGTTTGGTGAGCGAACGCATGATTTTGAATAAATCATCGGCTTCTTGGGGGGTAAGCACAGCGGAAGGTTCATCGAAAATCAATATATCGGCTTCGCGGTAAAGCAACTTGATAATTTCCACGCGCTGTTGAACACCAATGGGAAGATCACCCACCATTGCATCGGGATCTACTTCTAAATGAAATTGCTCTGATATTTCGCGAATGCGTTTGGCGGCAGACTCGCGATTCAATACGCCGGCAAAACGAGTTTCTTCGGCGCCCAGCATCACATTTTCTGTGACCGTGAAAACGGGGATGAGCATGAAATGTTGATGGACCATGCCTACACCAGCTGAAATGGCATCCGTGGGCGAATTCACAATGATTTCTTGGCCTTTAATGAAAATTTGGCCTTCATCAGCTTGATAAAGACCATAAAGAATGTTCATTAAGGTTGTTTTTCCAGCACCATTTTCGCCCAGAAGCGCGTGAATTTCGCCTTTTTTTAATGTGAGGTCAATATGATCATTGGCAATAACACCTGGGAAGCGTTTGGTGATTCCACGTAACTCAAGAACGCTGGGCATGCAAGCCTCTTATGGACTGGAATGAATTTCAAGCATTCTACCATAGGGAGCATTTGGCCCAAATTGGTGTTTAGGCAAGAAAAAAGCCTGGCCTATGGCCAGGCTTTTATTTGAAACATTGCTAATCTATTTCAGATTAGGGAGACACCTGAATATCGCCAGCGATAATGGCTACGGAGATATCAGCTAAAGCAGCTTTTACATCATCGGAAACCAAGCCGTCCAAATCGTGGAAGGAGGCAAGGCCCACGCCACCATTCTCAAGCGTACCGACATAGAGGCCGCCTTCAAAAGTGCCGTCAATGACATCAGCAATCAAATCGTAAACGGAAGCATCCATCAGTTTCATCACAGAAGTGAGGGTCACATCGGCATATTCGTTAGCTGTTTCGTAGAAATCAGCATCCACACCGATCAGATATGCGCCACCACGTTCCTGAATTGCAGCAGCTGTGCCCAGACCGACGGGGCCAGCAACAGGCATGATGATGTCTGCACCCTCATCCATGAAACTCTCACCGAGAGTTCGACCGTCGTCGAGGCTTTCAAAGTTGCCTGTAAAGGAACCAGTCTGAGTGGCAGGATCCCAACCGAGCACCTGAACATCGGTGCCATTTTCGGCATTGTAATAAGCAACGCCGTACCAGAAGCCATCCATAAAAATGGTAACTGTGCCGAATTGAAGTCCACCGAAGGTGGCGACAATACCGGTCTGGGTAACGGAAGCAGCAACGTAGCCGGCCAAGAAGGCGGCTTCGTCAGTCTGGTAGGTGAGTTCTTTGACGTTGTCATAGGTGATATCAGAGAAATCAGAGAAATCTACGAAATCGACATCGACAATACCAAAGAGCTGATCGGGGTTGGCAGCAGCGGCGGCCTGAGTGGCGCCATCCAACAAGAAACCAACGGTGACGATCAAATCACAATCTGCTTCAAGGAAAGCATTGATGTTGGATTCGTAATCGGTCTGCTGTTGGGATTCAAGGAATGCACCTTCAATACCAAAATCGGCGACGGCTTCTTCAATACCTTTGTAAGCGGTCTGATTGAAGGACTTATCATCAATGCCACCTGTATCAGATACTTCACAGGCTTTATAGGTCTTCATTTCTTCTTCAGCTGGTTCTTCTGCGGCAGGTTCCTCAACTGCTACGGGTTCTTCAGTGTCTGCGGAACCGCAAGCGGCCAGCACCAATGAAAAAACCAAAAGCAATGCGAGGATGGAAAATAGTTTCTTGCTCATGCTCTCTTCCTCCTAAGGGAATTTAGATAGAGCGATCTTGCGCGTTGAATAATAGCGCAAAGATCAAGTTTGCATTCTTGGAAGACAGCATAACACGAAGGGATTGGAGTGACAAGATGTTGTCCACACAATGACATATGTAAACAAGCAAATATTCAAAATCAATATTCGCTGGGCATGCCGATCATTTTAGCTTCAATTTCCTTCAAAATAGAATTGAGATGGTCCATGCGAGCCTGACTGATCAAGCTGCTATTTACATTAGAGAAGACCACAGAAGGCGAAGCCTGGGAAAGAATTTCCCCATTAAGGATTTGAATAATCTGATCATCAAGCTGTATTTGAGAGCTGGGGGAAATAGAAATTATCCAGCTATCTGCAATTGTTTCTGGAGGAGCTGCCGATCCTAAAAGCTGCAAGCCCCTATCCGCGAAAAATTGCTGTATTTCCAGAACTTCGAGATCGGGCGTGAGGTAAACGCTTTGAATTCCCTGCGCGATCATTTCCTGAGCCTGGGACTGCCAGGAAGCGGGTTCGGGAAGGGAGTAGGCTTGTGGATAGTTATTGTAGGGTGGAGCCACTGGCCCGCAAGCTCCGCAAAAATATTCCACGCCTGCAATAAATGCATTGGCATGCAATAATTCTGACTGAGTATGGAGAACTCCTACGCGCCAATCATCTGTGGTCAATGCAGCGGCAAGTCCCAGGAGAAATGCAGCAATCTCTGCCTCATCTTCATTTTCTTCATCTATGAGAATCAGATTTGGCGGGGGCGAAGCGAAGCTTCCATTGATCGAAATAAATTGGATCTGGGGATTGGCTTGGGCCACATTGACCAGCTCCGGAATATCACCAAGAGTAATGAAGGCAGAAATCAAATCATTGATCTGAAAAGATTCAATTGAATCTATTCGTATAAATTGCATGGAATTTTCCAGAGCATGGCTTTCCATTATTGAGGCGATCTGATCTGCCTGAGTTGCGGAGGCCTGGGGAGACGCAAGGAAAATTAGCTCTTTGGGTGGGAGCGGGCTGGGCGGTATCGGGCTAGGGACGGATTGATCTACTGAAACGGTGGGGAGAGATGGAGCAGCCGCTGATTGACAGGCAATAAGAGAAATGGAAAGGAGCAGAAAAATAATAGGAAGATTTTGTACTTTATTTCGCAAAAATAGACCTTCACTTGTGCAGGAGGCTGTATTCTAGTTTCCTGTATAATGTTTGGCAAGCGCACTTTTTCACAATAAATCTATGACAACACCGCCAGATAAGGCACTTTCTCAGCAATCAGCAAAGCTTCCTCCAGCTCGAAGCCGAAGGGATGGGCGCAAGTTATTGGGCCCACTTGGCAGCGATAAACGCAGCCAAATGCTTGAGGAAATTGCACGCAGAGCTTCACCCAGCTTCGATTATTTTCTCTTTTCCTTGCTCTCTGGTTTGGTGATCGCCTTTGGGCTAGGCTTTAATTCACCTTATCTTATCGTGCTGGGTGTGTTTTTCGCACCTCTCATGGCTCCGGCTGTTGGTGTTGCGTTAAGCACTGCACTTGGCTCAACGCGCCATTTTTCGAGAAATCTCCTTGGGCTTCTGTTTGGAAGTGCATTGGTGCTCTTGGGCGGATGGATCGTAGGCATTAGCTCACAGTATTTTCCTTTTCCAATCGAAAATCAGGCAAGTTCATTTGCTCAACTCAATTGGACTGCTTTTCTACTTTTGGCGATGGCAGGCGTGATCGCCTCAGCAACCTTTGTTAAGGAAATACGAGGAATGCGAGCTTCAAGCATGCTGCTGGCTTATGGCTTGTTGCCCCCATTGGCGGCCGCTGGCTTAGGTCTGGGCGGAGGACAAGCCTTCCTCTGGCCGGATGGGCTGGTTATTTTCAGCTTGCATTTAGCATGGGCCACGCTCTGGGGTGCGCTGGCACTGTTCATTATTGGTTTCAGACCCATCAATCTTTTTGGCTACACAATCTGGACTGCGCTTGCGATGGCAGCTTTGCTCGTGGCGATCGGTTTTGGAGGAGCGGCAGGAGTGGTGGGCGCGCAATTGGGATTGCCAACCGCTTCGCCTACAAATACATCTACGCTCACGCTGACACTTACGCCCAGCCTGACAGCCACAAATACGATCACACCCAGCCCAAGCCCCAGCAATACGGCAACATCCAGCTCAACTCCTACGCTGACCCCCACGCTGCAGGAAGCTTTGATCTCTGCTGAAAGTGGGAGCGGAGCATTTGTGCGGGATGGTCCTGCAGGAACAGTGATCACATCGCTGCTTAATGGGGAGAAAGTGGAATTCCTTTCTGAAAGTCCGGTGAGCTCAGGTGGGCAAGATTGGGTGCACGTTTATATTCCGAGCAAGGATATTGATGGCTGGATACTGCAAGAACTGATGGTGACCAGCACGCCGAGTAGCCCAGAAATTATTCCAGCCAGCGAAACTCCCAGCCCATAAAATACACTCGTTGACGGCTATTTGCCCTTCTGGTACAATTTTCTCCGCCCGAACGGTGAGCACCGTCCGGGCGCGATTTTGTTAGCGCTAAAGCATTGAGGCGACGAATATGAATGTAATGTTATTAGAAGATGTTTATAACCTCGGCCGAGCTGGGGACGTAAAGAAAGTAGCAAATGGCTACGGCCGCAATTTCCTGATCCCTCAGGGGATGGCGACACCGGCTACACCAAACGCAGTTAAGCAGGCTGAGCGGATCGCTGCAGATGCAGATAAGCGCAGAAATGTCCTCAATGAGGAACTCGGCTCAGTGGCCGATAAGATCAAGGAAGTGCAATTGCAATTTCCGGCTCGAGCTGGCGAAACAGGCAAGCTGTACGGTTCTGTAACCACACAGATGATCGCAGAAGCGTTATCCGCGGAGATCAATCAAGAGATTGATAAACGTCAGATCCATGGACAGCCTCTCCGGCTTTTGGGCATGCACGATGTTGCCGTGCGATTAACTTTGGATCTTATTCCTGAATTTAGCGTAGTGGTTTATCGCGAAGGGGAAAATCCCGAGAATTATATGATCGCCGCCGAAGACCTAGCTGCAAAAACTGACCAAACAATTGAAGGCGAAATTGTTGAGGATGGTGAGGCAGCTGAGGATGGTGAGGCAGCTGAGG
>PVMS01097223.1_pt1 | contig 22717 bp, 22 predicted proteins | sample 1853461 | NCBI WGS metagenome assembly PVMS01 (sample SAMN08582032, study PRJNA380276) | Marine sediment metagenome, whole genome shotgun sequencing project. | isolation source: ocean sediment barecode stripped | collected 2017 | reverse complement strand
TGCGCTTCCTGCCACCTGCCGATGACCGTGGACAGCACGAGCTACGACTTGAGGGCGCTTTCTAACACTTGTAGTTGCTATAGCTCGACGAAAGACCGCAATAGCGGAAAATAGAGCGCGCATTTAACGTCCTGTTTTGCCCAGACACCATAGATGGATGCGTAACGCGCAAGTTGTGGGCGATAGCGCTCAGCTTCAACCTGTAGGAATCCTTCCAGATCGCCGCCTTCATGTGAGCTTGTCTTGTAGTCGATGATCCAGTGCGTGCCGTCATCGTCGATGCGGACCCGATCGAGAACGACCGATGAGATTTCACCTTCATACACGCCACTCAGACCTAGCTCCGCGTGGCCATCGCCATCCAGGATCCAGCGGCCCTTTTCATCATTGAGCGTGCTGCTTACAGCGGCCTCAACTCGTTCGATGATGAGTACAGACATGTCGTTCCCGACCCCCATTTCACGCAACCAGCGCTGGGTAACGGGTCGCAAATCCGATGGTTCATGCTCATTCTGGTTTGCGCGTCCAGTGGCCATCAGCTGCAACCAACGATGTACCAGTGTTCCGGCAATTCGCGCCTCAGTTCCAACCCAGTAGAACTCAACTTCGCCTGTGTCGTCCTGAATATCATCGACATCCTGATAACCGGGCAACAACGCAACTTCAGGCAATTGCCACGATGATACGAAACGTCTCAGTGCCGGATTGAGCCATATCGACCCGCCCGGCGTTGGTGCGACGACCGTGTGGTTTGCAAACGACTTGGCAAATTCTGGTTCCACCGCTCGCCACAGCAAATGCAAGAGGCTGTCACTCCTTGCTGGCCTGAACGACTCTCCGTCGGGAGCTATTTTGGTGTTACCCATCAGGTGCAGGGACTTGCGGGCACGAGTGCAGGCTACATAGAGTAGCCTGGCCTGTTCGTGGCGTCCTTTCTCAGCCTCTGTCAACTCGATGTAGCGGTGTACGGGATCATTGTCGACCTCGGCGCGAGCCCCGACGGGGCTGATAATTTTGCGTACCTCGCCGTGCTGGCCCGGCATGTCGAACCACGATAATACCCGCCGGTCGCCGCTGCCTGGCGCCCGGCCCAGGCCATATAGCAGCACGTGGTCGAACTGCAGACCTTTTGCGCGATGTATCGTCATGATTTGCAGGCGCGCGTCGCCAGTAGTCGAGACACGTTCGAGGTCGAGTATTGATTCGAGTTCGGCGACGTCCATCAGTGTGCCGGCGCGTTCCATTTTCCAAGCACGTCGAAATAGCGGTAGACGTTCTCGACCGCGTAGTCATCATCAAGGGCACCAGGCCCACCCAATGCAATCCAGGTTCTTTCAATCAGGTCGCGAAGACTTTGTGCGCGGCGCATTGTGGTCAGATTGCTGAGGATGCCCCTGTTTGTATCAATGACCTCTTGAGCATACGTTGACAAGCTCGACAGGCGTTCGCCGTCTTGAAGCAATTCCCATATCGTGCTGCCAGTGTCGTTCCTCGTAAGCGTATGCAGGTCATTCCATTCAAGACCCATCCAGGGTGCTCGCAGGATTCCCAGCCATGCAACACGATCGCCTAAGTGAACTGCGGCGCGTGTCAGTGCCAGAACATCAATTATTTCCGGCAAATCTGTCAGCCGGTCGATCTCGACCGCACGGTAGGCAATTCCGGCGTTGCGAAGCTCGGCTAGAAGCTGCGGCAGGTGAGTGCGACCCCTAACCAGCACTGCCATATCGTCGTCAGGGTGGTTTGCCAACGTTGCGGCGACTATGTCGCAGCCGGCGGTCGCCTCCAGATCGGCGTCAGCGCCAAACACAGGATGAACGACGCAACTACCCTGCCCTTCAAGATGCTCTACTGGAACAGATTCCGAATAGGAAACTGCAGCGCGCAATGGGTCGTCGCGTGGCGACAACATGGACGGAAAGACATCATTAAACCACTCAACGAGATTTTCTCCCGAGCGGAAATTTTGTCTCAGCAATAACGGTTCAAGCAAGATGTGTCCGATACCGTGCTCACGTGCCAGCAGGAACCGACCGACTTCTGCATTCCTGAATCGGTAAATCGACTGCATTGGGTCACCGACGCAATAAAGCGTCCGACCGTCGCCCTGCTCCCAGCCGCCGGTCAGTGACTCCAGCATCCCGTATTGTGCACTCGACGTATCCTGCATCTCATCGACAAGCACGTGCCGTACCTGGTAGTCGAGTAGCAGCGCAATGTCACCCGGGTCCTCAGCCGTTCCTAAAGCCGCGCCAGCCGTCAGCGCGATATCGGTGTAGTCGGTAATGCCCTGTTCTGCGAACAGGCGCTTGAGTTCAATAACGGCTAATGGGAGTAAGCGAAATAACGCGAGTAGCACCGACCATTGCTCGTCCGTATACCTGATTGGTGGCAGCGACTGTACGCCGTGTAACCAGGTGGCTAATTCGGTATTCCCGGCCATGTCTTCCAGAAGTACATGCAGGGTATCTTTTTGGCCCTGGTCAGATGGCGGAAAACCCTGGCGCTTGTTGACTTTCTTGCGAAACAGGCCCTTTTGTGTCAGTAGCAATTCCGCCAAACCCTGCCACTGTTTAAGCTTGCCGGTCACCGCTGTCGGCAACGCCGTCAGCCCAGCCAGATCGCATATCGAATTGCCCCCGGTTTCTGCATCGAGCATGTTGGCAGCGGCATAGTCGAGCAGGCCCCCGAGCGTTGCGTATTCGCCCATCTTGAACGCCGCCGCCGTGCTAGTCAGATGCTCGCTGACGGCAAATTCGAGGCTGGCCTCGAACCTTGCCCGAAGTCGAAACGCGTCGTCATCTGAAAGCGCGCCGCTGCCAACAAACGGCAACCACTGGTCTCGCGTCGCCAGCATCTGCGACAAATACGAGATATACAGCCAGGTATTATTGTCGACATGTTGCAATACTTCCCTGGTTGCATCCTGCATGGCGCCTTTTTCGGCGAGCCAGTCAAGAGTCGCAAGCGCCGCTTTGTCGTGTACTGACTTGAGCTCCGCACCGACCACCACACGATTCCCACTCGCGCTGCTGGCAGCACTTAGTGGTTGCGCTCTGGCCAGCGACGCGTTCAATGCATCCATCGTCAGGATTCGCATTCGCCGCGGGTTGCCGATCAGGTTCCACTCGAGTTCTGAACTTCGAGACAATGCCGCGGTCGCGAGTTCGAATGTCAGCTTTTGAAACTCCTCCCTGGGTTGTTCTCCGAGTTGGCTGCGCTGCAACGCATGAAGTACTCGTAGCTGCATCTCTGCAGCCGCCTTGACAGTGAACGTAATTGCCAGTATCTCTTCCGGATTGTCGACGATCGACAGTAGTTTCAAGTAGCGTTGAATGAGTAGCTCTGTTTTACCCGAGCCTGCTGGTGCCTGAACAATAAACGAGCGTTCCACGTCCAGCGCCGCAGCGCGCGCTTCCAGATCGTTCTGCAGAAGTTGCTTGTCAGCCGTCACGACGCAACTCCGTATAACGACTCAACAGGTTCAAGGAGCGAGCCGCCTGCGTTCCCTGTTCAATATTCAGTCGTACATCACCGTCTGCAAGATCCTCGCAGGCCATGGCTATTTCATGTTTTATGCGTTGCAGCAGCTCCGGCCATTCTGCTTCATCGGAATAGCCACGCCCCGCGCCATTGAACGCGATTTCCCGGCTGTCGATATAGACGAGTGCGAGCGCCGCCACAGGCACTTCTGCCGCGCATGCATACACAAATAATTGAATTTCGTTCACCTCTTCGTGCGAACGCATGAGTTTCTTTTTCGCGCCCGACTTGTAATCAAGTATCGCGATTTGGCCATCATTGAACCTGTCGATGCGATCGAATCGCAGTGGCAGACGAATATTGCCAGCCACAAACTCCATCTGCGCTTCCACGCTGGCAATCTCGAAGTCTCCACGTGCGCCGTCGATCTCGATGATCTGCTGTAACAGTCGGGCTACGCGACGACGTTCGAGAGCTAACAGGTTTCGCAGGACGGCGTCGGTATTGCGTTCATGGCGCTTGAAGGCGGAGTCGACAGCGGCATCGATTCGCGACGACACTTCGCCGCCTTGCCACTCACGAATCGTCTTGCTGGCCGGAAGATCAACAAACAGTCTGTACAGCGCGTCATGGATAATACTGCCACGCAGTGCCGCCGGGATTCCGACGGCCTGCGGAGTAATCAATCGCGTTCCCATTCGCCCGAATACGAACGCGGAGAAGGGATCGTTAAGTTGTCGCTGCACGGTCGCAGCGCCGCCGCGAATTTGTTCGCCGACTTCAACGGCCGGTACCTTGTCGGCAACGGCCGTCGTATTTCCTGACGCGCTTAGTAGCGTCGCATGCCACCCAGGGTCCGCAGTCGCAGTGTCCAGGGTCGTTGCGTATGGCGTGAGCAATTCACTACGTGTCTGTTCTGCGTCGTCGACCATATTCGTATAGCTGCATACGACCTGCTCCGCCGACGTCACGAGATGATTCAATACACTTTCCGCATACTGCAATGTGTCCTTTGGTATCGCATCGGGCATGCTGTGTTCTTGCTGCAAGCGACGCGATATCAGCACCGCAGCGGCGCCTGCAGGTGGCCAGTTGGCCGCGGACAGCCCAGTAATCCAAACGGCATCAAACTGCGCGCCCGACGCCTCAAGTGGTCCCATCAGGTGCACAGCAGCGTTAGTCGACTCGGGCTGAAATACAGTGTCCCCGGCCAGACTTTCCAGGCGTGACAAGGCGCTGCCAAGATTCATTCTTGGGCTGACCAAATCGAGGCGCGCGAAATCGTTGAGCAGCTCGCGCCAACGGTTGATTAGCTGGAACTCGGCGCTATCCAGCGCGCCCTCGCCAGGCCAGCCCAATGACCTTAGGGTTTCATCGATATACACAGCCCAGTCGGCAGGAGACACCTGTAGCGGCACATCCTTGCGCCGCTGCGCCAATGTCGCGACAGCAGCTAACCAGTTGCTGCCGTCAGTATTGTTGTCATGACGTCGAAGTGCGGCAGTAATCATCGACGGCGACCAGGCGCGATCTGGCAGTTTGCGCAACTGCAGCTCCAGCCTGCTTCGCCCATCCAGGCCGGACGTTGCCATAATGGGAGATCGCAACAACAGACCTACTTCGGTAGCCGATAAATCGTTTACGAGCCAGCGTAGTGCCAGTAACGCGATAGCGATCGCCGGGTATTCCGAGATCCTGCGACCATACGAAACGTTAACTGCATCAAACAGCGAACGATGCCCGTATTGCCAGCCGGGTGTGAAGCCTTCGCGGACAAGTCTCGATACCTGCTCGGCGTCCTGATCAAGGCTGCCTGAGATTATTGCTATGCGAGCACCGGGATTCTCGGCGCGGATTTCCCTGGCCCAGGCGCCGGCAGCCCGGAGTTCCGCTTCCGGGTTGTCGAACTGCTGCAGCGCAATTGTGGCGGCATGCGCTCGCGCCGGGGGGATGCAAACCGTACACCCTGCCTCCCGAAGCTTATTGCTAATCGCGTCTAGAATTGGCCGACGGCGATCAAACCCCGCGAAAGTGTATTTGCCACGCAAATCCACCCGGCGGTGCACAACGAGTTCCAGCGCGAGCCCAGCCAGTCCTGCGTCATCAACCCAATGCTCACGTTCAAGAATACCCAGATAGCGGCCCGCAACGACTGCAAACATGCGCTGGTCTGAGCTTTGCGCGCTTTTCGCAACGTCGGTGATGGAAATCTGCCAATCGGCCAGCCGCTGCCAGGTGTCGCGTGACATTCGCACGAGCCCGGCCAGGCCCGAGACAGACTCTGCCAATTCCTTGCGGAGGCAGCGCTCCCAAAGCAATTGACTTTGTTGTGGCGTAATACGTGTCGGCAGGGATTTTTGGTTGTGAGCGGTCGCGATCAGAGAAATCAACCAATCCTGCCATGCGTTGATATCGGGGTTGCGCCAGGCGCTCAGTCCGGACGCAATCTGCTGGGCACAGTGTTCTTTGCCGAGTATACGAGCCAGGCGCCGATTCGCCGTAACAATCGATGAAGAATCCGCTAGCGCCTCGTTTAACCAATCATACATCGGTCGGCCCTTTAGCGGCGATACTGTCGGCTAAAGAACATCTTCTTCCCGCAGTGCCTGGATTTGCTCATCAGAGTAGTCCAACCATTGCTCTAACACCTCACGCGTATGTTCTCCGAGCAACGGCGGCGCTGTTCGATAGGTCACGGGCGTATTCCGAAACTCAACCGGGTTCGTGACGACGGGAATTTCGGCTCCCTGCGAATTACGCATGCGGTGAACCAGCTCACGATCCTCCGCGTGCTGGTTCGTGAGCACCTCGGCGATGTCATTCACCGCACCGGCCAGAACCCCTCCGGCTTGCAAAGCATCCAACCAGTCGGTCGTATCGCGTTCCCTGAATTTTGCGGCGAGTAACGCGACTAGCTGCTCACGATGACTGATTCGATGACTCATATCGGAAAAACGGGCATCCTGGGCGAGTTCGGGCACCCCGAGCACCGCACAACAATCAGCAAACTGCCGATCATTGCCAACCGTGAGCATCAAACTACCGTCGCGCGTTTCGAAAACCTGATACGGGACCAGGTTGGGGTGCGCGGTGCCCATGCGTACAGGTGTTTTTCCGCTGATAAGAAAATTCATGCTTTGATTTGCCAGCCATGCGACCTGGCTGTCATACAGTGGCACATCGATATGCTGCCCTTGCCCGGTCGCGACTCGACTGTTGAGCGCCGCGAGTACGGCGGTTGTCGCATACATCCCGGCCATGATGTCACTGATCGCGACGCCCACCTTTTGAGGACCAGAGTCACCATCGCCTGTAACACTCATCAAGCCTGCTGATGCCTGGATCATCGCATCATATCCAGGTTCCTGTGATCGGCTACCCGATTGCCCGAACGCCGATATTGAACAGTAAATGAGCTTGGGATTCACGCGCAGCAAGTCGTCCGGGCCGAGCCCATAACGCGTCAATGTCCCGACCTTGAAGTTTTCCAATAATACGTCGGCCTGTTTCGCCAGGTCGCGTATGACCTGTTGTCCCGCGACCATCGAAATATTAATGGTTACGGAGCGTTTGTTGCGGTTGGCAGATAGAAAATAGGCAGACTCACCACCCTCCTTTCCGTCCAGCCACGGCGGGCCCCAATGACGCGTGTCGTCTCCCGATACTGGCATTTCAATTTTAACGACATCTGCGCCGTAATCGCCAAGCAACTGGCCCGCCCAGGGGCCGGCAAGAATGCGGCTCATGTCCAATACGCGAATATTTGATAGCGGCGAGGTCATTTCGGCATGCTCAAAAAACCCGGCCAGCCTTGCGGCTGGCCGGGCGGGTCCGCACGGAGATTGCGGATTGCGTGACTCAGTTGCCCGACGAATCGTCAGTGGCAGCTGTGTCCAGCTCTTCTACCTCTGCGCCTTGAACTTGCTTCTGCGCAGGGATTTGTTCGATTTCCGGATCTTTCTTGCCGTATTGAATCAGCAGATCCTCGAATTCATCGTCATCAAGTTCCCTGATTGATGCGATTCGTATTGACTCGGTACCCATGTGGCCTTTAAACACGACTTCACTGAATCCGGCACATATACGACTGGTCGACGATTCAAAACCAATGCTCCAGGTGGACCTCATTCCGACAGCCCTATTCTGCAGCCTGACGTGGTATTTGCTGCGTCCTGAGGCATCGACAATGAGATTCGACTCATCAAGCACATTGTATCCTCGGATACTTGATCTGAAGATGCAATCCGAACGGCCCGAGTCAGCCGCCGACTCTTCGCTACCCAGGCGTTGTTCACCCGCAGCGCATGATGCTAAAACACATGAGAAAAGTACAATAAACCAAGGAATAATAAAGTTATTTTGTGTATTCATATCTCATTTGTCCTGCTGAGCCAGGGGTTGTGCGTCGCTGTCCGCGAATCAAGTCATAAGCCAGTCGAGAGGTCACTTTTACGCCAAATCCGCAGTTTTGAGGCCCTCATTATCCATTCTGACACGGGCTGTTGGCTCGACCAATTTTGTCTTGTACACGCTGGAAGTCTCGTGGACAATAGCGGGCCGCGGGATTGGCCCGCAGTGCCGGTCAAGCCGGTAATCGGGAGTTTTGTTGGTGGACAAGATACTGGTAGGCCTGAAGCGAGTCGTTGATTACAACGTCCGCGTTCGAGTTAAGAAGGACGGAAGCGGTGTCGACATCGACGGCGTCAAAATGAGCATTAACCCATTCGACGAAATCGCCCTGGAAGAGGCCTTGCGCATCAAAGAGAATGGCAATGCGACAGAGGTTATCGTTGTATCGATTGGGTCAACTGCCGCTCAACAGCAACTACGTACCGGTTTGGCAATGGGAGCCGATCGCGCCATTCTGGTCGAAGCTGACGAATCGCTTGATCCGCTAAGTTGTGCTCGCGTTTTCCGGGCGATTATTGATCGTGAAAATGCTGACCTTGTGCTGCTGGGTAAGCAGGCTATTGATAATGACAACAGTCAGACCGGCCAGATGCTTGCGGCGATCTGGGGTCGTCCACAGGCGACATTCGCTTCAGAGATAACATTCGACGGCGACAAAGTCCGTGTTACGCGCGAGGTGGACGTTGGTCTTGAGACGATCGAGGTAGATCTGCCTGCCGTGATCACGGTGGATCTGCGGCTCAATGAACCCCGCTACGTAAAATTGCCCGACATTATGAAGGCCAAGAAAAAAGTACTCGAGCAAATTCCGCTTGCCGATCTGGATGTTGAACCCGGGCCTGCTATTGAGGCTACGGCTTTTGATGCCCCGGCCGAACGTGAGCGAGGCATTATGGTGGAAGATGTAGCCGGCCTGGTAGCAGCACTGAAAGACAAAGGACTGGTTTAATGTCGAAAATCCTGATTATTGCCGAGCACGACGGTTCCGCCATTAACCCGAGTACGGCCAAGACAATTGCCTGTGCGGCCGAAATCGATGGCGCTGAGATTGATGTTGCTGTATTTGCTGCCGCGGTTACAACAGTTGCGACAGAAGCAAGCCAGATTGACTCAGTTGCCCGCGTTCTGACAATCGAACGTCCCGAAAACGAACACGCGCTCGCGGCGATCCTGGCACCACAAATCGTAGCTCTTGCAGGTAGCTACAGTCACGTATTCGGACCTTCCACAACCTTTGGCAAGGATCTGATGCCACGGGTAGCGGCCCTGCTCGGTGTGAATCAGATCAGTGACATTATGGGCGTCGCAGGCAGCCATACATTTAAACGGCCCATCTACGCCGGCAACGCCGTCACTACTGTCGAAGCGCCCGCAAGTGGTGTGGTGGTTGCGACGGTACGAACGGCGTCATACAGCGCTGCTGGTAGCGGCAATTCGGCACCCATTGAGGCCGCCGATGGGGCTATTGAAGTGCCTGCCCACACACGCTTTGTCGAATTGAAATCCGGTTCGACCGATCGTCCCGATTTGCAGACCGCTGCCAAGGTGGTATCGGGTGGGCGTGCCCTGGCCAGCGCAGAAAATTTTGAAATTTTATACAAGCTCGCGGAAAAACTTGGCGCAGGAGTTGGTGCCTCGCGCGCCGCTGTTGACGCAGGTTACGTGCCGAACGAGATGCAGGTTGGCCAAACCGGTAAAATTATAGCGCCGGATCTGTACGTGGCGATCGGGATTTCAGGTGCCATCCAGCACCTGACTGGCATCAAGGATGCCGGAACTATTGTCGCTATAAATAAGGACGCAGAAGCCCCGATCTTTGAGGTCGCCGATATCGGTCTCGTCGGCGACCTGTTCACGATCGTTCCGGAATTAACTGACGCCTTATAAAGCGTCCAGGATCGCTTCAGCCTTGCTGACTTCAAACTGGCCAGGGTCTTCTATCGCGACGTGTGTTGCGACGCCATCATCAACCACAATGGCGAAGCGTTGCCCGCGCATGCCCATTCCGAATCCGGTCGCATCAAGTTCAAGTCCGAGCGCGCGAGAGTATTCGCCGTTGCCGTCGGCGAGCATGATCACCTTTTCACCGACACCGCGATCCTTACCCCAGGCATCCATGACGAATACGTCATTCACCGCCATGCAGGCAACGGTGTCGACGCCCTTCGCGGTCAGTTGATCGGCTTGATCAACAAAACCCGGAAGGTGATTCAATGAACAAGTAGGCGTAAAAGCTCCCGGTACCGAAACGAGAACCACTTTTTTTCCTGCGAATAAATCCTCGCTGGAAATTGAACCCGGACCGGTGTCCGTCATCACGCCAAAGGCGCCTGATGGCATTTTCTCACCAATTGATATCGTCATTCCTGTTACTCCTGTCTCAGTAGTCGTTGTCCGCGACATGCACTACCAGCCCATCCAGCTCATCAGACAGCTCAATCTGGCAAGTCAGGCGACTGTTAGGTTTACGATCAAAAGCGGCATCCAGCATGCTGTCTTCCATATCATCCATTTCCGGCAGCTTCTCGATCCATGCTGCGTCGATATAGCTGTGGCAGGTCGCACAGGCACAGGCGCCACCACATTCGGCGACAATGCCGTCGATGTTGTTATCAATAGCGCCTTCCATAACAGAGTAGCCCTTTTCCACCTCTACTTCGTGGCGATCTCCGTTCGGCGTGATATAGGTGACTCTTGGCATTGCAATATTCCGTGTTTGAAAGGCGCGCAATTTTTAAGGGCGTTGACCGGTCCCGGTCAACGCCCTGGTAGACATCTGTGATGTCAAATCTCTCCTGACGTGGATCTCAGGCCCTCTGGCTTTGCGCCTTGCGAGCATCGAGTTCCCGGCGTTTCTTGCGGGCAGCTTCTTCAGCGAGGCGAATTTGCTCGTTACGCTTAACGTCCGCATCAATTACGCGAATCCATTGACCTGACGTGCGCCGGGAACGTGGAGCATCCGCTGCGGCCCTAAACGCAGCTTTGGCTGCGGTGTATTTGCGTTGGTTGTACAGGCACATACCCAGCGAAATCTGGATATGATCCGGGCTCTTGAGGTTGCCCTTACGGAGAGCGGTTTTTGCCGACGTGACGCAGTCTCCGTACTGGCCGATGTTCAAGTGGGCGTTTGCCAGCCGTGCATCCAGTTCACCATGCGTCGCCAGACTAGCCGCCGCCTTAAGAGCAGGGATGGATTTTTCATCCTCCATTGAGAGCGTCCAGGCCTGAGACAGCAAGCGATAGTTCTTTTCGGTCTTTTTCAGAATCCCGGATTCCATCTTTTCTTCCAAAAGCCTGGCCGCCTTATAGGGAACCTCCGCTTGCATGAAAAGTTGTGCCATAGTGAAGAACTCACTTTCCGTCTCCAACATTCCTTGCGTGAAAGCGGCGTCGTAGGCATAAATGAGTTTGTCGTCCTCGCCAAGCTCGGTAAAGGCGCCGGCAAGTGATTTCCAATAGCGTTTCTTTGGCCAGTTTTGCAGCAGAATTTTCTGGATATCACGAACCTTTGCGTAGTTTTCCTGTGAGTAGTACGCAAAGTTCAAAAGGCCATACCAGTTTTCCTTCACAGGCTTGTTGCGCTCCCGCGCAACACGCATACCATTCTCGATCGGTTCGACCATCGCCTGGTAGCGACTCAAATGATAGAAAAGCTGTGCCTTGAGAATAAATGGCTCGGGCGCCGGATTCGTTTCCAAAATGAACCATTTGTCCAGCGTCGCCAGAGCTTCTGAATATTTTTCTTCCATCGTCAACAATTGCGACAGTGTAAAGGTCGTCTGTTTGGCTAGCTGCGGTTCCAGACTGGGAATCGCGAGCAACGTATTGTAGGTTCTGATCGCACTCGGGAAGTCATCCATGTTGTAGTAAACAAAACCGATGTAGTTTAAAACGTTGGCCTGTTCATACTCGGTGAGTTTGTCCGGATTATAGAGGCTATTTAATGTCTCAACGCTCCCGCGAAATTATCCTCATCCACCATTTCCTGAGCTTTAATAATGCGATCATAGACGTCCTTGCTTACCGCCTGAGCTTGCTTGGTTTTGGTTTTGTCGTCTTTGTCGGCTTTACCGCTTTGCGCCGATGCGTTGCCAAACGCCAATATTCCAGCGAGCACCATCAGCACCAGCTTTAGGGTGATTCCACGATGAATATTCATATTGACCTCAGTCTTCAAGCTGGAACGTGATACGCGTCTTGACACCTACTACTTCCACCGGTATGCCGTCAACCACACGTGGTTTGTACTTGAATTTAAGTACTGCGCGAGTCGCCGCTCGCTCAAACAGGCTGCTCGTAGATTGCAATACGATCGGATCTTTCACGGTTCCTGCCGTGGTCACGGTAAAGGACATATCCACAAAGCCTTCCAGTTCTCTTATCAGCGCGCGCGTTGGGTATACCGGTGCGACGCGCACGATTGGCAGATAGTCGCCCTCGGCGATATTCATGCCACCTGGTCCGCCGATGCTTGTCTCAGCCGATATCCGTGGCGCCGCAATATTTATCGACGGTGTGTTGGGATCCATGTTGTCCAAGTCCTGTGGCGGTGTTTCAGGCGGTGTTTCAGGTGGCTTGGGCGGCTTTTCCGGCGTGAGGTCCGCAGTGTTGAGGTTTTCGTTGCGTTTCACACGCACAAATTCCAGCTTGTGCCGCTCGCGCGGGTCCGTCAGTGCCTGCTTGCCTGATGCAATGAGCAATTGCATGACAAATAGCAGGCTTACAGTTACGACTGTTCCGATCAGTATTGAAAACGCAAAACGACCTATCATGGACCCGTTCTCCTAATTTCTAAGACAAATATCGTGCGCCGCAGTTCCTAGTCGTCGTCAGACGCAATCGCGACATTCTTGACGCCAGCGGCCTTAGCGGCTTCCAGAACGATGACTAACATCTCGTTAGTCGAATCTTCATCTGCCTGGATAACGATAGAGCCCTTGGGGTTTTCGGCATGCAGGCGTTCGATGACGCCGCGTACGGCGCGAGGGTCCCGTTCCTTACGGTCAATCCAGATCTCGTCATTACTACTGATCGCGATCAGTATGGAGGCGTCATCCTGAAACTCAGCCGTAACAGTGTCCGGGCGTTCGACCTGGATACCGGCCTCCTTGATGAACGTCGCTGTCACGATAAAGAAAATGAGCATGATGAACACGACATCAAGCATCGGTGTCAGGTTGATCTCCTCACCTTCTTCTTCCTGCCCCATCGAACCATGGTGATTACGCATTACATTCGTCCTATTGAGGTCCTGCTCAACGTTGATCCGCGATGGATATGTTGTAGACGCCGGCACTCCGGCTAGCGTCCATAATTGTCACCAGCATCTTATTGGTCGACTTCTTATTTGGCATAATCACTACCGAACTCTGCGGATTCTCAGCGTGCAACCGTTGAATATTGGCACGCACCGCACGCGGGTCGATCAAACGACGATCGATCCAGATCTCGTCGTTGGCGCGAATCTGCACGAGAATATTGGCATCTTCCGGCTTGACGTCCGTCACCGGAGCATCTGGGCGATTGACGTCGATTCCCGATTCCTTAATGAAGGATGCGGTGACGATAAAGAAGATGAGCATGATGAATACGACGTCGAGCATCGGCGTGAGGTTGATTTCTTCACCCTCATCGCCCTGTCCCATCGAAAGATCGGTCTTACGCATGCCTTAGTCCTTAGTGATCCATTGTGAGCGAGTCTTCAAGAAACTCCACTTCGCGTGCCGCGCGGCGGGTAATCAATGTGACCAGCAGAACACCCGACAGTGCTCCGACCATTCCTGCCATCGTCGGCACGGTTGCCTGGGATACGCCGGCCGCCATAGCCCGAACATTGCCGGAACCGGAAACGGCCATGACCTGGAACACACTGATCATCCCCGTCACCGTTCCCAGCAGTCCCAGCAACGGACACAGAGCGACGAGCGTCTGGATCAAATCGATGCCCTTATTCGAAGCCTCGCTGAAACGCGAGATCATCAATTCGCGAATCTGGTGGGCATGCCAGGAACGACGTTCCTGGCGCGATTCCCACTTGTCATGAATCTCCCGCGACATTTCCTTCATGGGTGCTCGGAAATACAGAAGCCGTTCCGCAATAACCACCCACATCAGAAAAATTGCCACCGCGATGGCCTTAAGAACCGGGCCACCCAGATTCATGAAATCTCGTATGGCTTCGAAGCTGTCAGCAATCCAAAGCATGGCGGTTCCTTTTAGCCTCAGCCATTCCGTTCGGAGTGTTGAGCAACCAGGCCCGCACTCTGAGACTGGAGAATGTTCACGATCTTGCGACTTTGACCGCTAACAATTGTGTGCAATAACACCATTGGAATGGCTACAACCAGGCCCAGGACCGTCGTCATGAGCGCTTGCGAAATACCGCCAGCCATCATCTTCGGATCACCGGCGCCGTACAGCGTGATCACCTGGAAGGTCTTGATCATGCCGGTCACCGTACCCATGACTCCCATAAGCGGTGCTACCGCCGAGACCACTTTGAGAAACAGCAAGCCGTTGGTCAGGCCAGGCATCTCTTTGAGTGCAGCCTCACTGAGTTTGAGTTCAATGGTCTCGGTATCAGCCTCTCGATTACTCTCGTAGGCAGCGAGAACACGGCCCAACGGGTTATCCGCGCTGGCCGTATCGCGTTTGAGCTGAGCTGTAACTCTGCGGCTGTCGCCCGACAGGCCGATCAATCGCAAGATGGCGATCAACAAGCCGACCAGACCGAGAGCAATGATGCAGTAACCGACAATGCCGCCCTGCTCGATACGATCTCTGATGGTAGGCGACTCAACCAGGAGGCCAAGAATAGTGCCGCGCGTCACATCGACTCCGAAGGTAACAACGCCGGAATCGGCATCCATCAAATCCCCGGTCGTGCTTGTGAAACGGCTTTCTGGCTGTCGTGCCAGCTCGCGAAGAGAGACTTCGCCGTCAACCATTCTGTAAGTCAGGTAACCTTTGTCGGAGATAATATTGAACAAGCCGACCCGGATGACTTCCGAGTCGGATTGCTCACCATCAGCAGCGGTCACAAGGTGATTAAAACGAACTACTCGGCTCGACTCATAAATCTCGCGCTGCAGCATGCCCCAGAGTTTTTCAATATCCTCTATCGATGCAAGGCTGCTAGCGCCCGCCATCTTGTTGCCAAGCTCCACGAGAAACGCGCTACGATCAGGGAACTGAATGTTGGTCAGGGAATCGTTAAAACGCCCTTGCGTATCGCCTGATACCGTTTGCAGCACACCGAACAGTTCCTTCAATGCGCCAAGACGCTCATCGAGTGCCTGGCGCGCTGTGATGATGCGTTGTTGGTTGTCCTCGAATGCCTGCTCGAGATTGCTACTGATATTTTCCTGTCGTGTGCGCTCCGCACGGGCCTGATTTAGCAGCGATTGTTGCCGATTACGAGACTGTTTGAATTCCGATTCACGCTGCCGTGATTCCCGCGAATCACGCGACTGGCCTTGTTCAATCAGTTGCAGTAGTTCAGCCATGGTGCGTGAGGCTTGTTCCTCTTCGCTTGCCGACTGTGCGTTTGCCGTTGCAAATCCGATACTCAGCAGTCCGGCGGCAATAATGAGTGTTATACGTTTCATTTAAATTGCCTCCGCAGCTGAAACCGGAATATTGATGAGTTCCGGCGCAATCAATTGTTTTGCCATCCGCAGGCCCTTACGAACCTCATTGCGAGCGGAATTGTCTTCAACCCAACCGCCTCGCCCATCATCCCCGGCAGTCGTGTCCCAGCGACCGGTGATTCTCGAGTCGTCAGACTGAAAATACAGTCCGATACGTCCGATACGGAGCATATTGAATTCGAGAGATGTCTCGCCATATGGCAGCGACTGAGTGTAGAACTCCGAAGTAGAGCCGTATTCATTCTCAATCTGGTACGCCTCCATCACCTTTCGAAATTTCTCGGCCACGCTTACGTCGGAGCGCGTCATTATGTCTCTGAGATTGCCAATTCGATCCTCGCGCTCTCTCATCAGGAAGGGAACATCGACCTTGATTGACTGACCAAGTGCATCAATCATCTTCATCATCAACGGAAATATCTGTCGATTGATTACATCGACCTGATCCATCGAAAGGCCAATGTCCTCTAACACGGCGCCCTGGCCGTCTACCTGGGCCCTCATGAGGCGGTTGTAGACCTTGAGACCGTCTATTTCCTTGTTTATAGCCCTGTATTGGTCTTCGAGGGAACGCGTACCGGTAACAATATTATTGATACGCTCCTGCGATTGTTGTGCCAGATTCAACCGACGTTGATCAGCTTGTAGTACCTGATCGACGGATTGGGCGAAAACGCTGCCGGATATGGCAATAACCGTTGTTGCGAATAACACTGCGGTTAGGCGCCGTCTGCTACTTATGCACCGTTTCATGAACGCTCCTTCAAAGTCGTAGTTCTTATTAACTGTTATGGAGAGGGATGCAACGTATCCGTTGAATACATGCACAAATGAAAACCGGCAATACGGAATGTAACGCCAAATGCGCACGCGGCCCTCTCCACCTTCGCCGCGCGGCGATGAACTATTGGAAACCCTATAATATTTTCTATTTGTTGGCATACCCAGTATTACCGCCTGAGTTTTTCCCGCCATTTATTCCTCTTGTTTCTTCAGGTCCCCGTCACACTGGGTTCAAGAATAACACATGGTCTGCATATCGCCAGCCCAACAACTACATAACGTTTATGACACAGAAATGCTAATTAGGTGCCAGTACATCCACCTCGCCGCGCTATACGCCGAATCGAATCTGGTATCAAATTGCGGCGGTGTATCATGACGCTTTTTTGGGTGCTATATATAAGGGTTGAGGACGACGAGCGGCTAAATCGGATAAATTGTATTGGTATTAATGATTTATGAATGATTATTAAAGTATCATCTTTAGTAACACTCGTAACTGGTTACGTAGCGGTTGACATCATCAAAACCTTACAACATGATTCGGCGCTATGACTGCGATGCAATTAAACAAGCTGCTCGACCTTCGACTTTCTTTGCTCCTCCTTGGGAGGCATAGCGGGTAGCGCGTATTCAGTCTCCGGACCACGTAAACCCCGCATCCCGATGGATAGTGGGGTTTTTTTTTATTTCATAGCTTTAAAGACTAGGGTTCCACCATGCAAATGTACTCAGAATCAGATGTTGATATTTCCTGCCTGGCAGATCGCCAGATAACCATTCTCGGCTACGGAAGCCAGGGACGCGCTCATGCGCTGAATTTAAAGGACAGTGGCTTCAATGTCGTAGTAGGGCTGCGTTCCAGCGGCGCGAGTTGGGCTAAAGCGGAAGCGGACGGCCTGACCGTTCAGGAACCGAACGACGCGGTCAAAGGCGCGGCGATCGTTATGTTCCTGACGCCGGACATGGTGCAGAAAAGCCTTTACCAAAACGTGGTTGACGACATTGATCAAGGCGCGATGCTCATGTTCGCGCACGGTTTTGCCATTCATTACAAGCAAGTCGAGCCGCGCGCCGATCTGGACGTTTCTTTGATCGCTCCCAAAGGGCCCGGCGGACTCGTGCGCCGGCAGTATGAAGAAGGTCACGGTGTGCCCTGCCTCGTCGCCGTCAATCAAGACGCATCAGGAAATGCTCTGAAACTTGCTCTCGCCTACTCAGCAGGTATTGGTGGCGCCCGTGCCGGAGTCATCGAAACAACTTTCGCCGAAGAAACCGAAACAGATTTGTTCGGTGAGCAAGCCGTGCTTTGCGGCGGTGCGACTGAATTGATCGTCGCGGGCTTCGAGACACTGGTCGAAGCGGGATACCAACCCGAAGTCGCCTATTACGAGGTTATGCACGAGTTGAAGCTAATCGTTGATCTGTTGCATGAGGGTGGTTTACGCAAGATGTACAAATTCATCAGCGACACGGCAGCCTGGGGTGACATGGTGAGTGGTCCCCGCGTTGTAGATGACCAATCACGGGCCGCCATGAAAGCGATTCTGGCCGATATTCAGGACGGCACTTTCGCGCGTAACTGGATTGCCGAAAGTGAAAATGGCATGCCGGAGTTCAAGCGCATGATGCAAGCTGATCTTGAGCACCCGATAGAGAAAGTCGGCGCTGATCTGCGCGGTCGCATGGATTGGCTGGAAGAATAGAAACCTAAGACTGAATCGGAGGATTCAAGAAATGTCTGACACGAGTTCAGAAAACAGAATACGCATTTTCGACACGACGTTACGTGACGGGGAACAGGCCCCGGGCTGCAGCATGACGATCAGCGAGAAACTTCGAGTTGCAAAAGCGCTATCTGAGCTCAATGTCGACATTATCGAGGCTGGTTTTCCGGCGGCATCGCCGGGAGATTTCGAGTCCGTAAAGGCAATTGCCGAGAGAAACTTCGGACCGGTGATATGCGGGCTTGCACGATGCAATTCGGCGGATATTGAAAAAGTACATGCGGCGGTAAAAGGCGCTGACAAGCACCGTATACATGTCTTTGTCGCGACCAGCGCAATACATCGCGAGCACAAGCTCAAGATGGCCAAGGAAGAAATCATCAAGAGCGCTGTAGGAGCCATCAGCATGGCAAGGGAGCTATGCAGTGATGTCGAGTTCTCTCCAGAAGATGCGTCGCGAACAGAGCTTGCCTACCTCGCAGAAGTAGTGTCGGCAGCGATCGAGGCTGGTGCTACGACTGTGAATATTCCCGACACAGTCGGTTACACAGTACCGGCTGAATTCGATCGTCTGTTCTGTTACTTGAAGCAACACGTCGCACGCATCGACGAAGTCGTGCTCAGCGTCCATTGTCACAATGACCTGGGCATGGCCGTTGCTAACAGCCTTGCCGCTGTCGGCGCCGGGGCACGCCAGATCGAGTGCACGATCAATGGCATTGGCGAACGTGCCGGTAATTGCAGCCTGGAAGAAGCGGTCATGGCCATCAAGACCCGCGCCGATTTTTTCGGACTTGAGACCGGTATCGATACGACTCGGCTGTATCCGACATCCAGGCTGGTCTCTAGTATCACCGGCATGCACCCCCCTCGTAACAAAGCGATTGTTGGCGAGAACGCATTTGCACATGAAGCGGGCATTCACCAGCACGGCATGTTGCAGCACGCATCGACTTACGAAATCATGCGCCCTGAGGACGTCGGTCTGAGCAAATCCAACCTGGTCATGGGCAAACACAGTGGCCGCCATGCGTTTCGTGACCGGGTAAAACAACTCGGCTTTGATCTTGACGAGTTCGAAACCAATCGCGCGTTTCAGGAATTCAAGAAACTGGCGGACAAAAAGAAAGATATCTATGACGGCGATATTGAATCGATCATTATGAATGCCAGCGGTTCGTCTTCCGGACCTTGGACATTGAAGTCATTGGAAGTGCAAACCCATACCGATGAGCCCGCGACGGCGACTGTGAGTCTGATCGGTGAAGATGACGTCGAAATATCGGAATCGGCATACGGTGATGGTCCGGTCGCTGCGGCTTTCAAGGCGCTTGAAGTCGCAACCGGCGTCGACGTGATTCTGCAAAATTTCGAACTACACAGCGCATCCATTGGTGAAGATGCCCAAGGCGAAGTGACGGTGACCGTCGAAATCGACGAGCAGAGTTTTCGTGGGCGAGGCGCTAGCGTCGATATCGTCGAGGCCGGGTGCCGAGCGTGCCTTGAAGTCATGAATCGTGCGCTCCGACGCCGCGCTCGCGGCGAAAATCTTGCCGCCGATCCGTCGGTAACGCATGCAACTGTCTAATTATTACGAATTTATCAGGATTTTCCGTGAGTAATCCGAGCACCCTTTTCGAAAAGGTTTGGGCCGATCACATCGTGGTCGAAGAGACCGCCGATACGCCCGCCGTCTTGTACATTGACCTGCATATCGTGCACGAAGTTACAACGCCGCAGGCGTTCTCTGTGCTGCGTGACAAGAACTTACCCGTTAGACGACCGGACTTGACGTTGCCGACGCTCGATCATTCCACGCCGACGACTCCAGTGGAGACATTTGAGGACTTGCTCGTGGCTGGCGAAGGTGCGGCCAACCAGGTTCGACAAATGGAAAAGAATTGTGAAGATTTCGGACTCGATCTGTTGGGCTATGGCAGTGGTCAACGCGGGATCGTTCACGTAATTGGCCCTGAACTTGGAGCAACGCAACCGGGCAAGACGATCGTCTGCGGTGATAGTCACTCCAGCACGCATGGAGCATTCGGCGCCCTCGCCTTCGGAATCGGCACGACCGAGGTTGGCCACGTTCTCGCAACTCAATGTCTTCTGCAAAGAAAACCGAAAACATTAGCCATCAACATCGAAGGTGATCTGCCGGCCGGCACGACTGCGAAGGACTTGATTCTGGCCATCATTGGCAAGATCGGAGTAAACGGCGGCACGGGATTTGTAATCGAATTTCGCGGTGATGCGATTACTGCCATGGATATGGAAAGTCGCATGACAGTTTGCAATATGTCGATCGAGGCTGGGGCTCGCGCGGGCATGATCGCACCAGATGCAACAACGATCGAATACTTGAAAGGACGACCGCGTGCGCCGCAAGGCGCTGCATGGGATGCGGCCGTGGAGCGCTGGTCGCAACTCCGAACTGATGACGGCGCGAAATTCGACAAGTCCGTAAGCATTGATGTCAGTGAGCTACAACCAATGGTTACGTATGGCACAAACCCCGGGATGGTGGTTGCGGTCAATGACATGGTCCCTGACAGTAACGATGCGAGTTTTCGCAATGCGTTGGACTACATGCAATTCGAGCCTGGAAAACCAATAACCGAGAACCCGGTGGACATCGTTTTTGTCGGCAGCTGTACGAATGGACGCATCTCAGACATTGAGGAGGTTGCCCGCATCCTTGACGGACACAGGATCGCCGAGGGCGTACGTATGCTGGTGGTGCCAGGGTCGGAATTGGTGAAAAAGGAAGCTGAGGAACGCGGTCTGGATAAGATAATTCTAGCGGCCGGTGCTGAATGGCGAGAAGCCGGATGCTCAATGTGCATCGCCATGAATGGCGACATTGTCGAACCCGGACAACTCAGCGTCAGTACGAGCAATCGCAATTTCGCAGGTCGCCAGGGCGTGGGCGCGCGGACCGTGCTCGCCAGTCCGGCAACGGCGGCAGCTTCTGCCATCGCGGGCTATGTGACGGATCCGAGGAGCTACTTGTGAGACCGGTGAAAAGGATTCAAGGACGAACAGTCGCCCTTGCCGCTCGAGACATCGATACAGACCAGATAATTTCTGCACGATTTCTAACAACAACATCAAAGGAAGGGCTTGGCGAGAAAGCCTTTTTTGATTTGCGTTACAACAAAGACGGCAGCCCGAAGTCTGATTTTATTCTCAACCAGCCCGCCGCTCAAGGATGTTCGATCCTTATTGGTGGCAACAATTTCGGCTGTGGCTCGTCCCGTGAGCATGCGCCATGGGCGTTACTCGACTACGGCTTCGACGCGGTCATTTCGACGGAAATTGCCGATATTTTTCGAAACAATTCACTCAAGAACGGCCTCCTCGCAATTGTCGTCGATGCCGAAACGCATGCTTGGCTATTGGACAACCCGGGGGTCGAACTGACGATCGATGTCGAAGCGGAGACGATTACATTGCCGGATGGAACAGCCATCGATTTCGCCCTGGACAGTTTTTCCCGTCATTGCCTGACAGAGGGCGTTGATCAATTGGGTTTTTTACAGCAGAAGCTAACGTCCATCGAAAAATTTGAGGAGAACCGAAGTTGGAAGCCCTGATTACTTTATTACCTGGTGACGGAATTGGGCCCGACGTAACCGATTGCGCACAGCAGGTTTTGGAGGTTGTCGCGCGAAAGTACGAACACAATTTCAGCTTCGATACACAGCTTATTGGGGGTGCGGCGATCGACGCAGAGGGCGACCCATTACCGCCAGCAACAATCGCAAGTTGCCAGTCGGCTGATGCCGTTTTTCTGGGGGCTGTTGGTGGGCCGAAATGGTCAGACCCAAACGCCAGCATTCGACCCGAGCAGGGCTTGCTGAAAATTCGCGGGCTGCTAAGTGTGTTTGCCAATATTCGCCCGGTCAAGATTTACTCAGAGCTGGTCGGTGCGTCCCCTCTTCGCCCTGAAATTCTCAAAGGCGTCGACATGATTGTCGTCAGGGAGTTGACGGGTGGCATTTACTTCGGTGAAAAGACTCGCGATGAACACTCGGCGAGCGATCTGTGTACCTACACCGTGATCGAAATTGAACGCATTGTTCGGGTCGCGGCAAAGCTTGCCGCAGGGCGTAGAAAGAAATTGTGTTCTGTTGATAAAGCTAATGTGCTCGAAACGTCACGCTTGTGGCGAAACGTCACAGATCGTCTAATGCCGGCCGAATTTCCCGAGATCGAAGTTGAAACGCTATTGGTTGATGCGGCGGCCATGCATCTATTGAGCCGCCCGGCCGATTTCGATGTGATCGTGACCGAAAATATGTTCGGCGACATCTTGACCGATGAGGCATCAATGCTGGCTGGATCATTGGGCATGCTGCCGTCTGCGTCACTCGGAGATAGCTCCGTAGGCCTGTTTGAGCCTATTCACGGCTCGGCACCGGATATCGCCGGGAAAGGAATCGCCAACCCCTGCGCGGCTATAGCGAGCGCGGCGTTATTGTTGCGCCACAGTCTCGATCTTGAGAGCGAAGCAGTTGCCGTAGAACGTGCGATAGCTCAGGCAATTGCATCTGGCGCGAGAACCGCCGACATCGTCGCGAGCGGCGAATCCTGCATCTCGACATCCGAAATGACCGCGGAGATCATTCGCGGTCTGGATTAAGCGCACACTGCGGCGACGGC
>PVMS01143607.1_pt1 | contig 22733 bp, 17 predicted proteins | sample 1853461 | NCBI WGS metagenome assembly PVMS01 (sample SAMN08582032, study PRJNA380276) | Marine sediment metagenome, whole genome shotgun sequencing project. | isolation source: ocean sediment barecode stripped | collected 2017 | reverse complement strand
TTCTTTGAGCCGCAGAAGGTCTGCCTTCTTCTGTTGTGGAAACTATCCATATTTCTTTGGGATCTTCTCTTTCAGGCCTTCTGTGAAATGCAATCATTTTTCCATCGGGAGACCATACTGGACCCCTGACCTCACCAGATTGTAAATTACTAACCTGAATAGGGATTCCGCCTGTTGATGGAATGACCCACACATCTGAGAACTGCTTTCCATCATTATTCTTGTAACTTTTCACATAGGCAATTTTATTTCCATCTGGTGAATAGGCTGGTTCATGAGTGCCTGGCCCTGTTAATTCTTTTGCCTTGCTTCCATTTACAGGGATCGTATGAATACGTGTATTTTGGGAATCATAGTCCCCAAATTTATTTATTCCTGATGCGTAGGCCAGTATTTTGCCGTCAGGTGATAGGCTCAACCGGAAGTCTTCCAAAGAACTACATCGACGAGAAGGAACCTGAACTTTTTGAGGATTTCCTCCTGAAGAGGGTATTATATAAATGGATGATGAGGAAGATTTAAAATCAACTTCCGCATTGAAAGCTATCCATTTGCCATCTCCTGACCAGGCAAATGAACTGTTCATGTCCCAGGCGCCAATGCTATCCGTTAATTTTTTGGGTTCTCCGGCAATGTATGGGTCTACTTTACCTGAAACAGGTATTACCCAGACACTACCTTCCGAGATGAAAGCACACCATTTTCCGTCTGACGATAACAGGCCATTGTCTGGATTTGATGGCATTTTAATCTTGGTAAATTTTGGAGTGATTGGCCTTATTGACGTTTTGACAATTTTCTCAGCAACAAGCACTAATCGGGAAAGCCGTTCCCTGGCAATTGCCACTTCACTTTTTTGTCCGGGAAAATCATTAACCAACCGCTGATAGGCTTTGGTAGCCTCTTGCTTTCCCATTTTTTCGTAACACATCCCAATATGCAACAGTGCTTTCGCCTGCAATGATTTTTCAGCATTTGAATTATCGGCAATCTGATTATAAAGGTCTATTGCATCCTGAAGTGCACCTTCGCCTTCTTCTTTTATAAGGCCTTTTTGATAGATTTGCTCGTAGTTCTGAGCATATAATGGGCAGTTGCTTCCGAGTATGAAAGCCATAATAACAAGGGCATTAACCAGTAGTTTCATTTTAGTTTCCATGATTAGTTTATTTAAATTTTCATCTAATTAAGATGGAGTCTTAAACAAAATTAATTCTTTATTATGGGCCTGGTGTCATGGCAATGTATGAGTTAAGTAAAATTTGTGTCATGGCAATAAATTTATAAAATATAGTTTATTGGATCAATAAAAAATGAAATTTTAAAGGATTAAATCTATTATTTTACCATTCTTCTAATCCTGGGTTATACTCTTTTAAATCATTAATAGTTTTATTTAAAATTGCCGACAATTCATCTGTTCTCCGCTCAGATTTTGGATATACACTTCCGCTCTTCCATATGAATTTAATATTAGGGTAAGTATGGCAACCTTCACCAACAATTGAATATTTATTGTATGGTACATAATACTCTAAATCTACTATGTCAATTTTAATCCTCCTTCGCGCACGCTTCGGCGGACGAGAAGATAAGGTTTAATTCCCCGACCCTTGGGTCGGAAAATCTGGTTGTTTGCATAGCAAACTCAATTTAATACCTCGTATGCTTGCGTCGAGGTAGTTTATTTTTCCCATCTCTAAACTTAAAAGTCATAGATTGACTTTGTTACATTTTAATATTTTGTATTTATTTTTGATATTCATAATAAAATTAAGCTATTTATTTAATATTTATCAATTGTTCAATTCTAAAGTTAGAATAGAAATTATTTTCCATAAAAAAGCTTAACTTAATTATTAAAAACACTTTTTTAAATTGCTGATCAATGTGGTTAAGTGATATTAAGAAGCTGATAACAACTTCTTAAATTATTAAACAAATAATTCTTAATAAATTAAAGGAAATTCAAGTGATCATTTTTGAATTAATTTAGAGACTACTTGGTGCGAATCTTTTGCATTTAGGTAAAAAATAAGGAATCTCTTCTCCAAAATATTGGTTAAGTACCTATTAGCGATATTTTGTAAAAATGGTCGAATATATCTAAATTGACAGCTCAAGGCTAAAAGATCAAAACCTTTGATCCAAAAAAACATATCTTTATGCCACACTTGAAGTTGATTGTTATGGAATTATATGAATCAAATTGTGTTATATGATATTAAAAGTATGAAGACCAAAATACTTATAGTTGACGACCATCCCCAATTTTACCCTAAGATTAAAAAGTGTATTATTTTAAATATTATACATTAAAATGTTTCTGCACCCCCAAAATAAGTGCCTTTAGAATCAAATCCATAAGCAAAGTCGATAGAAATATTCATTCGTGAATACTTGTTCATCAGCAAACGAAAACCAAAACCAACTGCCGGCCGGACATAGTCGAAAAGGTGAACATTTGCGTCTCGGTTAGAAGCAGTAGAAGCATTTACGAATACAACACCACCCAGCGTTTGTGCACAGCGCAAAATTGGAAAACGATACTCCGCCTCTGCATAGACAAAATCCTGTCCTCTGAACCTTCCTGCTGTGTACCCTCTTCCAGATTTTAATCTTTGGTCATCTCCAATAGCCATTAAGGTAAGATAGGGCTGCTCACCCGAAACCAGGAAATTTCCAAAATACCAAAAAGCGATCAGATGTCTCGGTGTGTTTTTGGAAAGCCCTATATACGTTCTGAACTCCGTCCATAGCTGCGAAGAGTTTTGGCTGCTACCTAGAAAAGTTGGATTCACCTGATAGTTAAACCTTGCAAAATAGCCTTTATAGGCACTAATTTGGTTATCGCGCGAATCGTACATTGCGTTAATACTAAATCCTGACATTGTATATTTTTTAGGGTCAAATCCATGAAATTTGGAATATGACCAATGTGGGGTTAGCTGAGGTGGTATACTATCTAATTTTAAGTCCAGGTCCTCAATATTCTTGTAAGCATCTAAATGATACCCCAAGCCCAGATAAAAATTATCAAAAACCTTCATATTGGCAATTTCATGAAACATAAAATAGTCATAGCGCATGGAATAGCCTTGTTCATTGCCAAGCAGAATACCCTGAAATGCCCAACTGGGATCCAATTCTATGCCTTCAGGTGAATTTGTGCCAAGACCATAAGTAGTCTCACTGAATTTATAGTACCGCCAGTCGCCCGAAAAGAAGAATTTATTTTCGGCTGTATACAGGTTAGATTTGATAAAAGAGATAAACTGTTCTTTGGTAGTTACCGCCAGTTTAACTCCTGCTAATGAAATTCGTGTATTTTCTTTAGGCCCCAGATACAGCGCTGAGGTCACAGCTGCACCGAGCTGAAAACCGTTAGCCGGATTGTAGGCAATAACAGGAAGGATCAGGTTGTTGACTTTTTTTTGAGAACGATGAGTTTTGTCCTTCTTAGGCTTCTTCTTATCTTTTTTATTAAAAAGTTCCTTGGATACATCGCTAATATCTTTAACCTCGCAATCCTTTTTGGGTATTGTATCCGCTATGGAAACCGGTCTCGAGTCCAATCTCGGGTCCGGAGGAATCTCTTCTGTATTGGTCTTGTTTTGCCCGCTTAGAAATGTTGGAACAAAGCAAATCAGGATAATGATGATCAGATTAAGGTTTTTCATTGAAAGGGTCAATTGACAGATATAAAAATTCCTTTATGATTTAAAATATATGCTCATAAAGATAATGATATTATCAATTTAAATGGTAATTTGAAAAGAATACTGAAATAACGTTCTTTGTTTGGTTTCTCAAAGAAGAATTTTACTATGAAGATCAAATGGGCAACTTAGATAATACAAATTGAATCTTATCCTTTCAAAAATTCTCTAAAATCACCTTCCTGAAAATGACGAGAAAATTCCAGACCTAAATTATTAAGTTCATTTTCCTCTTTCCAGATTATTTTCAACCCGAAATCAGTAATTAATTTATGACTGTCATACCGAAGTGATGTACAACAGTACAAATAATTCTGATTTCGTACATCTCTAAAAAATCGTAATAATTGATTGAAAAGATAGAAAATATTGTCATTGCAGTCCGCCGTTATATCGAATCCATAAAATATTATCTGATCCTGTGTCTTATAGTTAACCAGATCTGTCACTGTGATTTCATTTTCTGATATTTCTTTCGATTTTAATCTATCATAGGTTTGTTTAGCTATGGGAAAAACTAAACTATGTCCTGAATAAAAACCCGATTCATCGGTAACGATCAAATTCATTTCGGGAATGAATCTAATGGATTCCCGAATGACTTGTTTAATATTGCCGGGAATATTTTTATGAAAATGCATGTATTTCAAAATATATTCAAAATCTTTTTCATAGTCAAATAGACGAATTCTTTCCGTAGAAATATCCATTTGATCCTTAAACCAGGAGGCTTCCGGTAATTCTTCTGCGAGTTCTGTTAAGGCATATTTATTTATTCTAAAATCATAATAAGTGGGTATTGGTAATGCAGCATTTAAGTTCCTGATCAGCTGATATGGAAATAAAGTTACATCTACAATAACCTCTTCTTTGACAGGTTTTACCAACGTTTGATTACTTTCCCATCTTTGAACAGATCGAATATCTACATCAAATTTTGACGCAAGTTCAGATTGAGAAAATTCATTAAATACACGGAAATCAACTAGCAGTTCTCCTAAAGAATGATATTGCTTCATTTGTTTTGTGTTATGCAGATAAAAATAATCAAAAAAGATTAATATAACAATTCAAATTTTATGACATCGGGTGTCGTATTTATCCGAATAATGCCAACATATATTTGCTTCCGTAAAATGACAGCGATGATCTTAGAGAAACTATCGATTATAGAATTAGAAGTAAAATACAACATCTACTTAGAGCAAAACAAGTTGAAGGCCATTAGAAGCATCCGGGAACTCTTGGGCCAAATTGACTTTGAAGCAGAAGTAGTGCCAACGGATGATATAGAAAAATTAAGCGAGTTGCTAAATTCCTTAAAAGGAAGAACCTTAAATGAAGAAGAAATAGAATTACTAAGAAGATTAATAGGGTGATTAAGAGTTAGATAAGGTTGTTATACCTATCACCGATTGAAATTTTTAGTATGAAAATGGTCTGGAATGTTGTTCGTAGGGGGAAAAAATGAACAGCCTGCTTGTCTTAGGTAACTGAGTTAACAAGCAGAATTTCCAGGCCTTTTTAAAATAGGCAACAGGCACTTCGAGAACCAGAGTCTTGAGATCAGGATTTTTCCCAACCCGTCAGACCTGCCGAAACAATGAATTTCATCACATCACTTGAGTTGATATCTACACTTTTTATATTTACCCTAGGCACTATAAATAACTCGCCGGAAAAATTATAGGAATGAGGAAAATAAACGGCAACTTTATCTTTTTCATCCAATAGTTGCAAATTTTCTTCCGTAATAAAACCGAGTTTTTCCAGATCGGAATTTAAATTTACTTTCACCAATACCGGTTGGTCAAATTTTTTCTCTTGCCCAACAAAAGCCTTGAACAAGTCATTAAAAGCCGAATAGATAAATTTCAATAATGGTATGCTTTCAATAATTCTATTGATCACCAATTTTAATGGCTTTGCAATAAATGTTTTACCCAAAATCCCTATCAATATCAGGAATAATAATAATGTCAATACACCCAATCCGGGAATTCTTATGTCAACAAATTTTGCAAGTAATTCCTGAGACATGCCATCCAATAAGGTAAATACGCCATAAATAATATAGGCAGTTATACTCAATGGCGCTATATATAGCAATCCTTGTAATAAATAATTTATAATTTTTTTCATGATAATTAATTTGATGATAAATTTCGATTAATGTATAAAATATAAATGATAATAAGCCTAATGATCTGTTTTATTAGAATTCGAGAAATTATTTATGACAATTGATAAATATCGAAATTTTGTTCAGCAATCGAAATATCTAGTTGGTGATCGTGCCATGTAAATTATTTAAGGAAATTATCATTAAACTTGATTTGACCTAATTTGAAAAGTATTCAAAGAATTTTCTTTTTATTTTTGTTCTATGGAAGTAATGACAATTGATCTTTTAGGACATCCTTTTGCCGAGTGTTTTACACTGGATCAAAATTTCAGACTAAATAGGGAAATGCGTAATGACGCATGTCTGGCATATATACAAACGGGAATACAGGAGATTTACTCACCAACTCAAAAAATTATAGCCAGGGACAAGGAAAGCATTTTAATGAAATGTGGTAACTACATTGCTAACTTTAAAGATGTTACTCCTACTTCTCAATTTAAAAGTATTGTTTTTCACCTGGATCCAGAGGTGATCAAAAAAGCTTTTGGAGAGCAGGAATTGGGTTTTTTAAGAGTGAAACGGTCTGGAAAAAGACTGGATCCAGCACTAAAAATTGAGCAGAATGAACTTCTGGATAGCTTTGTGATTTCCATGATGCCTTATTTTAATCATCCCACTCTGGTCAGGGAAGAGCTGCTATTGCTTAAACTAAAGGAATTGGTATATATTCTTTCTGATTCCGGTAATAATGAGATCGTTTCTCAACTTTTAGGGACCTTGTATACCAGAGAAGAGATTGAGTTTGACGAAATTATTACAGCAAATTTGTTCAATAACCTCAGTATATCTGAGTTGGCTCACCTTACAGCGAAAAGTGAATCCTCCTTTAAAAGATATTTCACTAAGTATTATAAGGAGAGTCCCGCAAAATATTTTAAAACAAAACGCTTAGAAAAAGCGGCAGGTTTATTAAAAGATTCCAGTCTTTTGATAAGTGAAATTGCCTGGGATTGTGGTTTTGAAAATGCGGCTCACTTTAGTGATTCTTTTCGTGCTTATTTTGGTAGATCACCTAAGGTATTTAGAGTTTGATCTCTGTATAGAAATTTATGATCGGGTAATTTTCAAATAAACATTACGATATTTTTTTTTTGATCAAAGTGTTATTTTAAGAGCTAATTGTTCTGTGCGATGGAAAATTATGCATATTGACCTACTATTTGACCGAAATTGAAAAGTCTTTGATCTGAATACCAAAAAGATCATGATAATAGTGAGGCATCTTTGCACTAATATTAACAGATAAAAACTCAATCCATGAAAAAACTTAGAAAAGTAACAGTAGAAATTGACATTAGTACAAGCAAAGAAAATGTTTGGGATCTCTTATTCAATCGTTTTGGAGAAGTCAACCTATTCAATCCATTGATCGATGGATCGCATCATAGCAGTGGCAAAAAAGGAGAAGTTGGATGTGAGCGTGAATGTGCCATAGACGCCAAACATACCGTTCGCGAAAAGATCACAGCGGCAAGAGGAAATGAAAGTTTTGATATAGATATAATTGAAGGAGGTCTGCCCATGATGGATGAAATGAAAGCTACGATTGATTTGAAAACCTTACATGAGAACAGTACCAGAGTGTTTTTTACGATGAGCTATAATACTAAACCCGCATTTATGGGCGCCTTAATGAAAGGAATGATGACAAAGATGCTCAATAAATTGTTAATTGGATTAAAATACCATCTGGAAACAGGTAAATCGGTTACTAAAGAAAATATCAAATACATTGCAAGAAGTTATAATAATTTATATAGCAATGATTCGTTTGGCGCAAAGCCACAAGCAGTTTTGACGGATTGATTAAATAAATGGTCATACCAATTAATTGTGGAGGCTGTTTGAAGAGGTTATTGTACTGTCATTCCTACCTGTAGGCAGGGTCGAAATGACAAATTCGCACTTTTCAAACAGCCTTTTTTTTAATTCTGAGCAAAACCCACTTTCACTTTATGGGTTACTTACTAAAGTTTATAAAATTTAATAATAAGAATTAAACCACCTCCCTCGACTTCGTCGAGTACTCCTCCTTAAAAAAAGGAGGAGAATTTTTGATATATAGAATTCTCCGATTCTCAATAACTATCCATTCGAATTGTATTTTATTAATTATTGATAAATACTTGAGATTATTTAATAGAGATAAAACTACTAAGGCAAATAAATGTCTATTGACTCTCATATTTTGTTGTGAATTGTAAAAAATTCATACATTTAAGAAGTATTAACGCTAACACTTCTGATAAATGAAAATCAAGTTTATCTTAGCCCTAATAGTGATGGCGGTTTAGATTAATCATTTTTAGAGTATGAAAATAATTTCTTCCATAGGGAACAAAGAATCTGAATTACCTTTAAAACTAAAAATTAGTTTTGAGGCTGTTTTTGAGTATTTGGAGAAAATTGTACAGGATGAGAATCATTATCAGTATACCACAGCGTTCAATTTATTGGAAGAGTATAGAAAATACCCTGTTCTAAGAGCAGGGTTTGAAGATTTTAAGTACTTAGAGAGATATAATAAGGAAATTGACAAACTGTTAGATATTTTTTTTCCGGCAGCCCTGCAGGATAGCGAAATTACTTCAGCGAGTATCCCGGTAGACTTTACAGCATTTAAACTCTCTCTAAAATTTCAGGAGATATTAGCGGAAGCAGGAGATGATTATCAATTAAAACTTAGAAACTATTTTGAATCGAACGTTTATATTTCGAGTTGCCTTTATATTTTAGAGAACTATCACAGTATTCAGATAGACTTTAGGCGTCCTTATTATGTTGATATTCCCAATGTTAAAACCGGGATCACGAGAAATTACAGGGCTACCTATAATACGAATTTCTTAAAAGTAAAACCTTTAGAAAACGCTCCCGATATTACAGAGGATGATATAAATTTATTATTGGATAATTTCGATGAACTCTCTATGTGGAAGGAGAAATTTCCGGTGGAAAGCTATGAACTCAGGGGATTTGGCATCATGGAGTTATTTGATGTTACAACGGACCATCTGCTTTCAGATTTAAGAGAAAATTTGATGGGTAAGCATGAAAATGCATTTCAAAAGATAGAACAGAATATTTCAAATTTATTTGGATCAACCTCCCTGAAGTTTGAATTCTCCACTTTCCACACTGAGAATAATAAGGTAGTGTATAAGTTTTTTTATGATCAAAAGAGTTTTTTAGTAGAAGGAAGGAGTGATTTCAACTTTAGTGCTGATCCTACCTCACCATATCCGTCGGAAGTTAAACCGGCAGACGGATGCCATGATGAAATTCTTGAGAAAGTATTTGAGAAGAGAGAAATGCTTGCTATTTCGGATGTTGAGAAGTATGGAAAATCAACAAAATATAAAGGATTTTATAAGACCTTAAAAAAGAATAGAATTCAGAGTGTTATCTTGGTTCCCATAACCTTGACAGACGAATTATTCGGGATTATGGAATTATCCTCAAAAAATAAATATGAACTAAATTCTGTTAATGCAGATAAGCTAAAAGATGTTATTCCCGTTTTTAAAATGGGAGCTTTGCGGTATCTTGAAGAATATGTTAATCAGTTAGAATCGATTATCCAAGAACATTACACTTCCTTACACCCCTCTGTAAAATGGAAATTTTATAACGTAGCCGAAAAATATCTGGCCAAAAGAGAAGTGAATAAGGCGGTTAGTGAAGATCTGCAAAATATCATTTTTGAAGATGTATTTCCATTATTTGGACAGTGCGATATCAGAGGTTCCTCCCTCGCGAGAAATATTGCCGTACAGAAGGACTTGATAAGACAGTTGAACCTTGCATCTGAAATTATACAAAAGGCAAAAATTAATTTTAAATTGCCTATATACGACGATCTCTTGTTCAGGATTGATGATTATAAAAATAAAATTAAACATGGATTAAATTCGGGGGATGAGGCCGCTTTGAGTCAATTCCTGCTCGAAGATATAGATCCAACGTTTCAGCATTTAAAATCTTTGGATCGGAATTTAAGATCGGAAGTGGAAAGATATATGGAAGATATTGATCAAAAACTTCATGTGGTCTATGATAAAAGAAAAAAATATGAGCAAAGTGTGAATAAACTGAATGAAGAGTTGTCGAAGTTTATAGATCATAAACAAATTGAAGCCCAGGAAATGTTTCCTCACTATTTTGAGTGTTTTAAAACGGATGGTATAGATTATAATATGTACATAGGACAATCCATTGTTTCTAACAGGGTTTTTGACAAAATTTACTTACACAACCTCAGACTATGGCAATTGGAAATGATGTGTGAATTGGAAATCATTGCACATAATTTGAAAGATGAATTGGAACATACTCTTGAAGTTGCATCGCTGATATTGGTCCACAGCACTCCCTTAGCTATTAAATTTAGAATTGATGAAAAGCGATTTGATGTAGATGGGGCACGAAATGTTCGATACGAGGTAATAAAAAAACGTATAGAAAAGGCAATGTTGAAAAATTCAAGTGAGCGATTAACGCAACCGGGTAAAATAGCCATTGTTTATGGACAGCCCAGGGAAGCCGATGAATACAACAAATATATCAAACACCTGCAATCCAAAAAATATTTATTGAACGAAGTTGAAAATTTAGATATAGAAGATCTAAAAGGGATATCCGGTCTAAAAACATTACGGGTTGCTATTAATTATAGTCATTTTTCGAAAAAAGAATGATTCAAGACACTAATAATAGAAATTAAATTAATCTAAGCATTACTTTGCATTATTAAGAACGACACTACAAAGGCAAGCACGGCCAGTATAATGCCATACATAAATATAGTATAAGCGATTCTCAGGAGTTTATATTTTTTTGCGAGAACAACACCTAGAAAATATAGGTCTTTGGTCATAGATTCATACAGGTATTCACGATCCTTCATTATCTCCACTATCCCTTTCTGGAAATTATCCAGTGACATTTTATGAAAATTCCCAAAGAATAGTAAATTAACTTTTTTGTTAGCAATGTCTTCCTCCGTAAAATTTCCCGAAGTAACTTTCGGTCGTGTGGATAAAATTGTAAAGACCATAGTAACCAATGTAATAAATAAGAAGAGTAAGGTTGGGAAAATTAAGTAATAATTATCCGCTTCATCTAATTTAGGAAACAAGGTGGAAAGTGCAATGGATAGAATAATTGCGCAAACTGATATTAATATGTTTGCCTTCGTATCTGCAATATCACTAAGTTTTACATGATTTCTTAATGCCACCCGAAACATGGTTTCTATGCCTCTGTCAGGTCGCTCTTCTCTATTTTTTTTTATTAGAAGTTCCTTTTTTTTAAACCTTTTCTTTTGTTCCTGTTCTGACGATCTTACGGTTATTTTTTTAATAGCATTTTTAACACTCAACCAGTTTAAAGTCTTTTGTGCATTCCAATTTTCAAAAGCGTGATCTGTAAAATATTGATGCTTTGATAGAAATTCTTCAGTTTCATTTAGCCAATCAAGATCACTCAATAATTCACTTCCTAATTGTTCACGTTCTAATCGTAATAGTTTTGATTCTGCCGTAAAGCTGGTCCTCCCTAAATGAGATAGATCTGCATCGCAAATTATCTTCTCTAAATTACCAGACGGTTTTTGAGGCATTTTGGTTGCTTTAATAAGCGCCTTAACTTTTGCTATTTTTTCTTTAGCAAAGTTTCTTTCTGTCAAATAATTATTCACAATTTCTATACTGCGGTCTTCATGATTTTTTGCGCCTTCAATATAACCGGTATCGTGAAACCAAGCAGCCAGAAGTACTGTTTCTAATTCGTCTTCAGAAAGATTTTGAGACAACCCAATCTCATTGGCAGCGTTTACCACGTATGATGTATGGTTTCCATTATGATAAACAGCGCCCGAAGGAAGCTTCTCCTTAAACAAGTTAAATACAAAACCTTTTACATCACTAAAAAAATTGTTCTCTAACATTTCAAAAAAATATGACCTATTATCAAAAGTACGATATTTTTTCTGACATATTACTGTAAAGCCTTGTCAGTATATTGCTGTTTTTTATTAATATATAGTATTTTTACAATGATCAAAAAAGTATAATTTAATATCCGGTTATGAAAGCCTTCAGTTTATCCTTGTTCGTTGTTATTATTAGTTTATTTAGCGGTTTCCTTAGTATCAATCCAAGATTAGAAATGGAAGATATCAGACATACAAATGTTCAATATTGGCTTAATCTGGAAAAATCTGAAGTGGAATGCTCAAAAATTTATATGGACAAGATCTTGGATACAACGATACAAGATTGGCCTAATTTGGAGCGGTTTAAAAAAGAAAATAAGATGCTGGGATTGCCAAAAAAAGAAGAGATAAGGATAGTTTTTATGGGAAATTCCATCACACAAAGTTGGTTGGATCACAGTCCTGATTTTTTTAGGAAAAACAATTATATAAATCGTGGTATTAGCGGACAGACAACCCCACAGATGTTGTTGAGGTTTAGGGCTGATGTAATTGAAATACGGCCTAAAGCAGTAGTAATATTAGCGGGAACCAATGATATAGCAGGGAATACCGGCCCAATGACCCTGGAACAAATCTTAGGAAATATCATATCCATGGTTGAATTGGCCAAGGCGAATAATATTAAAATAGTCTTGTCTTCCGTCTTACCAGCGCATGAATATGCATGGCGCCCGGGACTAGAGCCTGATAAAAAAATACCGGAACTCAATGGTATGCTTAAGGCATATGCAATAGAGGCAAATATTGTTTATTTAGATTATTTTGATGCCATGGCAGATGACAGAAATGGACTGCCTTTTAACCTCTCTCAAGATGGAGTTCACCCAATAAAAGAAGGATATAATGTAATGGAACCTCTTGCTAAATCAGCAATAAAAAAGGCATTGCAGTAGATTTTGGGAAGGTCTTTTCCTGTTTTAATTACTTTTTTTAACCACATATTTTCAATTAAATTCAACAATCAAACCACCTCCCTCTCCTTCGTCGAGTACTCCTCCTTGCCAAGGAGGAGATTTTATTTTATAATCATTTTGATTTAAATGCTGCGTTGAGTAGTCTGTTAAATAAGTCATAACTCATATTTTTTGGAAGATATTCTGTTCTATTTCCATTCAAATTCTCCATTCTCAACAGTCCAGTCATTTCCAAAAAAGCCGGCACACTTAACTGAGGACGCACCGTTTAGAAGGACAATATCGTCAAATAATACAACATCAGGAAAAGTACTTCCGTTTACCAAATAATGATTCATATAAGCAGCTTTCATTCCCTCATAGCCTGTTGCAGTTATCACGCCAACACTTGCGAAATCACTGTCCTTTCTGGGAACAATAAAATACATACCCCATTGGCTCCCAGTTAATTTTTTGCCATTGAAATAGACTTCATTATTTTTTACTCGAATTGGACTGTTTTTTAAAAGTAGTTTCCATGCTGCATTGTTGTCTTCATTGCCATAAATAATGACATTTCTGTCAGCGTATTTTTTTAATGAAAAATTCACATCTTTCACAATTTCTATATTTCCGTTAGCTCTGTACCAAAAGGTTTCCGCGTCAAATCGAGCTCTGTTGAAGTACCAAATATTCTCAGTTTCCGATCCTTTGGAAGCATAAACCAAAACCACATTATTATTAAAAGCATCTTTGAAACCACCATTTCTATGGGGTCCTTTTTCTTGCTTTGAAGGTGCAAAAGAAATTTGCCATTCGGAATCTGTTTTTTTAAAATAAACCTTTTCACGATTTGAAATATTGATTTCTGTTTTGTCTATTATAATGGAATTTATGGTGTCATTTAGTACTGAAAAGTCCACTTCAATTTGGACAATGTTTTCTGTTTCTATTTGAAAAACATCTTCTTTAGAAAAGTTAAAGGAACTGATCTCAAAAGCTTTTTCCTGCTGATGTATTGTGATAAAATTTGACCTTGATGAAACTCCCGGTGATCCTGTATAGAATTCAATTTTTTCGATATCATTAGGGTCCTTAATGGTACGTTGTTTAAAAAACTCAAAAATTGGTTTCCAATCCACGCTGTGATCACCATACCAATGTTCTCCTCCCGGATACTCGTAATAGGTGAAATCATTATGAAATGTTCCAAGGCGTTCTCTCATATCACGAGCTATAAAAGTTGGCACTACATTGTCTTTTTCGCCATGTAGAATATATACTCCATAATGCAGATAATTACGTATTAATTTTAAAGTTCTGCTAGGAGTACCGGCTCTAGACATCATATTTTCTACTGGTGTTGGAACAACCTCCATTTTCATCCTTTCAATAACTTTTGCCGTCATTCCAAATTTATCTAATTGTACTTGTGGCATTTGCAGTCTTCTTTTGATAAAGCTGTCTCTATAAAATAATAAGTCGGGATAACCGGCACAGGGTGCTATGGCCGCAAAATGATCCGGATAGGTTGCACCTAAATACCAGGTACCATGTCCGCCCATGGAATGTCCTGTTAAATAGATTTTTGTTGGATCGGGTTGGAAAATATTCCTGGCATCTTCCAATACTTCCAGCGCATCCATTCTTCCCCAATCTTCCCAGGCGAAACCGAAAGGCCGACGATTTGTCGGTGCCACTAAATTTCCCCAATCTTTTTGTTTGTATGCATTTGCCTGGTTAACGGCTTCAACCGAAGCTCCATGTACAGATAAAAATAAGGCCTGTGCTTTTGAAGAGGTGTCTGTGGAAGGAGCCACGCTATAATATTGCACACTAGCGTCAATTGCACTTAAAAAAGTCTTTTTATGATGTTTATTTTTTGATCTTATTTTTAGCTCAATTTTTTGTGTGCTGAGCAATTTATTTGAGTTCGATATTAAGCGCAAGGTCAATTCGACATCTTCAGAATTTTCTTGTTGTTCGTTCGAGCTCATGGTAAAGGGTACCTTTCGAACAGTCATTGGTGCAATATTTGGAACTCTAGAAGTTATTACTGTTCCATCCAGGTCAGCATTTATGGTATAATTCTTTAACCACTTGTTTGAAGTATTGATTACTCTAATTGCTCCAAGGTATTCTTTATTTTCCTCTTCAAGAATATCCGGCATGGTGACATCTCTGGGGGTAAATTGAATGTCCGATTTTGGTTCGATCAATCGAGCGCGTATTCTGGGAAAGCGACCAACTTTCAATACAAAAACATTGTTGCCTTTTTTCAGTTTTAATGGAATCAAATTCCACCCAAAATCATAATGATCCCCTTCGTGAGGTAAGTCATTGATTAACAGCAAAGAATGGCCGGAAGCCTCAAAAAGAACTGTTTTTTCACTATTTGATCTAAAAGTTAAATACACATAGCTCGATCTCAAATTCGGATCATTGAAGCTATTTGTACTATCCGTTTTGATCTCTTTCCATTTTAACTCATTTCCCAAAAAGTCAATATCAAAAACTTCATTCTCTTTGGCAGTATAATTTGGTTCCAACAGAAATTTTCTAAATACAGGGTCTTTGGGGAAAGAAGCGGAATTAAAATTAAAATTGGATATTTTTAGAGCCAGCCCTCTTGTAAAAACATGTAAGAGTTTGCCTTCTTTGATCTCATTGACTTTTTCTTTGCCAAAATATTCTACAATATTGCCTGTTTTTTGTTGTGAGTAAACAAGGAGTTGCGACACGAATATAATTACAACTAAGAATATATATTTTTTCATTATTTCTTTTTCGTTTCGGATTAATTATAAAAATATAAATTTCGCAAAATAGATTAGTTTCTAAAAATATTTTAGACGAATACCATTTCTTAGACGCTTAAATATTATTTTTGAATAAATGGCCAATGGCAATGGATTGGATCTAGGATTGGGAACTTATTGGAATGTTGCACGTCCGGAAGTTGCAGCGGCAAGTATATTAAGAATTAACATCGTCTGGATATTTCCTTAACATAGTCATAATCACCTATAGAACAGTGTTATAATTTATATCAATTTAATGTCGATTGTTTTTCCTTTTTTTAATAATTTTAAATCATGAAAACTGATAGAGTAGAAAAAAGAGCCTTAAGGATTACCGTAGTTGCCAATTTAATTATGGCGATAGCCGGATGGGTTACTTATGATCTTACCGGTTCTCAGGCGATGTTACTGGATGGTAATTTTTCATTTGTTCTGGCAATTGCTACAATTATTGCCATTTATATTTCAAAGCACAAGCACAAAAAAACAAAGACCTTCCCATTTGGAAGTTATGCCTATGAGGCTGCTTTTGTATTATCAAAAGGCTTATTGATACTTGGAATAATCATTGTGGCATTCCTGCAAAATTCTATTAAAATAGTCGACTATTTTGAAGGCGAAAAGATAGAACCCGTTGTATTGACACCCATATATTATTACACAATATTTATACTGATTTTAACTTTTGCCTTACTGTGGTTTTTTAATAATCAAAATAAAAAGATCAACAATCAAAGCAGTATGTTACTTGTTGAAGCAGAATCGGCAAAAGTTGATGGTATACTGACCCTTGCAACCGGGCTGACTTTTTTTCTTATTTCCTTTATTGTCGCAGGTTCTAAACTAGACTTATTACTCTATATAGGTGATTCAATAATTGTTGTTTTGCTTTGTTTGGTTATGCTTGGGAGTCCGATCAATATTATTAAAAATGCCTTTATAGAATTGGGCGGGGGATCGATTCAGGATCAGAAAGTGAAACAGAATATGGAAAGCGCCATTGAAAAGATAATTTCCGGGCAATTGTCATTCGAATTGTTCATTACTAAACTAGGATCAGGCTATTTAATAATTATTTATTTGGAACCTAAAACGGACATATTGAATGTGAAAGAATTAAAAATGATTCAGAAAAAGATCAAGGAGGAACTGGAAAAAAATTACCCTACAATTTTTGTAGAACTCTCATTAAAAGATTTTTGATATAATTTATCTGCTAAAAACTCCACTTCAATCTAATGAAAATAGCGCTACCGGAATCTGCTACCGTGGGATCTGTGCTGTCCATTGAAAAATATTGACCAAAACCAGCCAATTCAATGGTGTTGGATAAGGAGTACATGAGCGTTGGTCCTACATACAAAAAATTCCCTTCCGGACCGTACATGCCGGCTAACATGACTCTGAATAGGGGAGTAACATCATAGGCTCCACTACCGAACAATGCCACTTTGGTAGGAAACAAATTGGTAGGGCTCAGATCAGAAAAGAGAATTTCTCCTAAGCCTGAGTCAAAATTATCTGCTCCAAAACCATTATAGAGAGATTCGAATTGAAGGTTCAAAGAATTTTTAAAAGTGTAATCATAATGAATTGTAAAGGTGATCTCAGGGTCGGTCTCATCGGATGAAGCCATGGGATGGAAATAGGTCATTTCTCCACTAAAGCCACCTCCTGCGATAGATCCGGACCAGCCTCCTCCAGCCACAAAATAATCTTCAATATACATACCGCCAAGAAATTGAATATCAAATCCTTTGGTATTGAACCGATACAACCCAACAGATGTTACTTTGTTATCACTATTAATTGAAGTAGATAATTCTGCCTTGCTCGATTCTCCAATATAATATTGTACCCTTATAGCATCCGAGCCCGGTTTTTCTTCATAATCGAAATCAAAGTAAGAATAGGTGTTAAAGAGGTCGTTTGGGTTCCATACAAAGGTCTGCCCCCAGTTTATTCTTTGTCTTCCAACCGTTATTTGTAAGTTGCCAACCGTATAATCTATCATTAATCGATCGAATTGAGAAACTCCTACCCAAGAGGTCTTATCAGCCCAGACCCAGGTCAGATCGAAAAAACCGTTATCTCGAGAGACATATTCACTATAATTTGGAATTAAACTCACATTATTTCCGGCAATTACTCTGTTTCTTAATCCGGCTGTAAAAGTAAAATGATCGCTGATATACCAATTGAAATCAAATCTGTTATAAATGGTATTTTCAATGGTCATTTGCCCGCTATCACCAGCGGTTTGCATTGAGGTCATTCCCTTTATATAACCCTTAAGCATCCAAGACTCCTGAGCATAACTTGTTGCAGTTATTAGAATTATTAATAAGATTGTAAAATTATTCTTGAACATCTTTATTTATAAGAATACAAGGGAGTATTTAGTCATTGTTTTTTGTTCATAAACACACCCCTAACCCCTCTCAAGAGGGGAACTGTTTTTTACTTTGAATGGTCAGCCAATATCAGGGACGAACATCTTATATGATTCTCATTCCATTATTACTTTTTCATCTTTTCATCAGAGATCACTTCCTCATTCATTAAGGTAATAATCTATGAGCTTTATCCACAATACTCTGATTTATATTTTAACTAATACTGAACAAGGAACAAGCCTGCCTACCGGCAAAGGCAGGGATTTTTGATTTCAGAAGTATTTGATTTCATAATTCTTCAATCGATGTTCCTTGTTCGAAATTCACTAAATATACTTTCATCTTATTTCTCCTTTCCCTTTGCCCTTTTCGTTATTTCATCCGAGATCACCTCCCCATCCAATAAGGTGATGATCCGATGTGCTTTATCCACCACTCTTTGATCGTGTGTTGAAAAAATGAATGTGATATTTTCTTCTTTATTTAACCGCTCCATAATATCCAATAACTGAGATGTTGCATGTGAGTCAAGATTAGCGGTGGGCTCATCGGCCAAAACAAATTTTGGTTTTGAAGCCAGTGCTCTGGCAACAGCCACCCTTTGTTGTTCACCTCCTGATAATTGATTGGGTCGACTGTTAAGTCTATCTCCTAATCCAACCGATTCCAATAATGAAATAGTACGCTTATCCATTTCGCCCTTATCCCGGTTTTGCAACTGCATAATAAATTCCACATTTTCTTTGGCTGTAAGCACAGGAATAAGATTATAGGCCTGAAAAACAAAACCAATATTCTTTAATCTGAAATTGATCATCTCATGAGAAGATAATTTGTCTATATCTATACCATTGACTTCAACACTCCCCGAAGTAGGGTCTTCTAAACCGCCTATCATATTCATCAGTGTTGTTTTACCACAGCCGGAAGGGCCAACAATTGCCGTAAACTCTCCTTCTTTTATGTCTAAATTTATGCCGTTTACCGCATGAACAGGAACCGCTGTATCGGTATAAGTTTTAGTAAGGTTTTTTATTTTTATAACAGTCATAATATAATTATTTGGTTCAGGGGTTATTTAATCCTAATTGTCAATTTAAATTTCTTTATTGAAATTTTTAATAATGATTTAATGCTACAATGATAAAATGCTCAATCCTTTATTGATCTAAATCCATTGATTAGATGTAGTTTTTAAATTTTTAATAATATTTTTGTTAGAGTATTTCAGCATTACATCATTATCGCATTTATAAATGTTCCATTAATTCTTTGTTTTATCATTTATTTATATTGTTCTGATAGCACTGGCCGGATCTAACTTCAATGCTTTTATTGCCGGATAAATCGATGCCAAAATACCGGTTGCAAAAACCATCACGGTAATTTGTACGTATCTGACTGGCTCCAATTCGGGAAAAGTTATTGCACTGTAACCTACTGTTTCCAATCCTTCCGCCATTGAGGATAGATCTATTCCTGCGTTCCCATAATAATTAATGAGTAACATACTGATCAATTCGCCTAACAAGGCACCCACAAGGGCTAAAAAAATGGTTTCATACATGATCATGACAAATACACGTCTTTTGGTCATTCCAATTGCCATCAGCATTCCAAGCTCTCTGGTGCGTTCTAGAATAACCATCAGCATTGTATTGACAATTCCAAATCCTAAGGCTCCGAGAATGATCAGCATAAAGACTCCCATCATAATGTCCATATATTTTGTAATAAAATTTATATAGGGTTGAATTTTTGACCAATCTTCGCTGAGTACATCAGGGTATCTTTTTTGTAATTGTTCCGAGATGATCATTGCCTGATTATAATCATCTAATAGTATATCAATTTCGTGAGACTGACCTTCCGGGAGTTCCAATACTTTTCGCAGATCAGCAGCTCTCACAAAAACATGCATTTTATCCCAAGTGCTATTTGTGGTTTTAAAAATCCCGATAACTTTAAAAGCCGCACCGGTAATTTCACCATTGTAATCCTGAAACGTGAGTACTATTTTTGATTTTAATTTTGCTTTGAGTTCGGTTGCTAAAGCCTTAGAAATTACTATAGAATTCTTCTTTTTTGTCTCAAAAAAATCACCGTTAGCCGAATCGAGTTTTTTGTACAACCCGAAAACTTCTTTCTCATTTTCCGGGAGTATACCTACAATGGTTACTCCCGTATTTTTATTTGCTGTGGCAGCCATGGCCGAAGTTTTTAATCGGCTTGTCACAGCCTTTATACCTTCTGTTTTTGACAGTTCTTCCAGCTTTTCTTCGGTATTAAGTATCGTTTTCTTTACATCAAAATTATCCGCAAACTCGGCATTATGAAATTGAATATGAGCTGTTTCTATTGAAAAAGTATCCTTAACTCTTTGTTTGGCCATTCCATTCATCCAGGCAGAAGAAAATAAACCACCTACCAAACCCGATGCAATGGCTAGCATAACTACTGCACTTCTAAGTTTGCTTCTCCAAATATTTCGCCAGGCTATTTTTATTAATAACATAGTTTTACCAATTTTTAGGATCTTAATCCGTTAACAACATCTAATTTCATAATTTTTATTGCCGGATACGACATCGCTATCAAAGTAATAATGGAAATTGAGATCGCCTGAAACAGAAATATTTGAGGATCCATACTTATCGGCATGACCGGCTCAAAATTGAAATCTTTCATGGCATCCAGGGCTTCACCGGTAAATTTAATTGGGTTATATACATAATAGATCATGACTGGTAAACTTATGAGGATACCAGCAATAACGGCCAGGATCGTGAGAAAAAACAGTTCAATCACAACAACGAGCGCCAATTTTTTCTTTTGCATACCGATGGAGATCATTACAGAGAATTCTCTAATGCGTTCATTGGTCATCATTAGTACAGTTCCAAAAATCCCAAATGCTATAACCATATATAATATTGCTACCATGATAATTCCTCCTGCATTATCAGATTCAATCATTTGCAAAAGTTCTTTGTTCATAATTTCCCAACCCATCACTTCATACTGATCATTATCCAGGCTATTTTTTACCAATTCTTCCATGCCTTTTACATCGTCAATATTATGCAAGTCAAAAACCAGGGCCGTTAATTGGTCTTCTGTAGAGAAAAATGATTGGGCTTCGGCAATTGGTAAATAAACGGTTCCTCTGTTCATCTCAGGGGTTGGTAGTTTCAATATTCCTTTTACAGGGAATAATCCCGCGGCGGTTTGGCCATGATACCCGGAGGAAAATAAAACTAAGGTATCTCCCACTTTGATCTTTAAGAATTTGGCCAGGTCAGCAGCAACCAATATGGCTTTGTCATCTTCGTCTATGAATTCTCCTTCTTGCATGTATGATCTTATCTTCGTCATTTTATCTTCCTTTTCAGGAGAAACGCCGATCACTGCAACTCCTTTTGTAGATTCACCTGAAGAGACTAATGCAAATGACTCCAGACGAGGAATTATTTGAATTACTCTGGAATCAGATTCAAACTTTGCAATGGTTTTCTTATCGAGCGAAAAGACGTTGTTTATATTTTTATCATCCCAATATCCTTTTTTATGGACTTGTAGATAACCCGAATAGGATTCGATAGCGTTTTCCTTCATTTTTGCGTAGGAGCCTATCTGAAATCCACGCATAATTATTGCAAAAAATAATGCAAACATGATCGAGGCCACTGTGATCAATGTTCTTCGTTTATTTCTCCATATATTTCGCCAGGCAAGTTTGATTATTGTTTTCATAGCTATCTGATTCTCTTCATTTGTTGTTGGGAAAAGAAGGATTCCGGCAGATCAATGTCGAATTTGGTTTCCTTTATATAAATAATCGTTTTTTTACCTTCTTCATTTGCAGGAAGTATTTCTATTCGCGTTGGAATTAATCTTCCATCCATTATTTTGAAATCGTAACTGTGATCACTTTTAACAAGATCGTCGTCTTCGTCATAATATTCCGATTTGATTTGGATAAATTCATCCTTAGTGATCCATTTATAGACTTTGCTCCATATAACGGCAGCATCTTCTTTAGGGATCATTTCAATTTTATAGGTGTCATGACCGTCAATATTTTCTTCTGCTGAGATCTTATGTGTATAATCAACAACTATAGAACTTTCTTTTAAAATGTCGTCGTTCGTATAATCAGATCCCATCCAACCCTGCGACATCATGGAAGCCGGAATTTTTATCATTCTGCCAATGGAGGGCATCCAGTTCCACATTTCAGTCACTCTTTTCATAAAAACCTGACCTTTATCCTTGGCCGGAGCAGTAATATAGGTCATGGAAAATTCCATACCTCTTCCCCAACTTTTCATAGTAACAGATCTTTTCCATGTTGGCCTGATTATTTCCATTTCCATGACAGAAGTATTTGTTTTACCTCTAACTTTTTCGTCTGCCATTTTTATAATATCTGCGGCAGTGATGTTTTCCTGAGCCTTGATTTGTATGCTATAACAGCTTGTAATCAATAGGGTTAACAGTAAAATATTTTTCATTATTTAAATTTTTCAATTAGTTGATCTATAATATCATCAAGAGGATACATCTCTCCCATCATAATATATCCAAGAGAGACCCCATCCATAGTACTCCCTAATAATAAAGCAGTAACAGCTGGGTTTTTATCTCCCTTTTTTCGGAAATAAGTTTCAAAAACCATCATATATTCTTCTAAAAAGGGACCTATTATTTTGGCAAAAAGAAGTTGTGCTGTTGGTTG
>PVMS01134256.1_pt1 | contig 22733 bp, 14 predicted proteins | sample 1853461 | NCBI WGS metagenome assembly PVMS01 (sample SAMN08582032, study PRJNA380276) | Marine sediment metagenome, whole genome shotgun sequencing project. | isolation source: ocean sediment barecode stripped | collected 2017 | reverse complement strand
TATGGGTGATATGGCAGCTTGTCTGTGCGGGATGATCGGCACGCTTACCCAGAAAGGAAAATACCGGCCGGGGATCATCTCCCGGTTGTTCGGCAAGGTTGCTGAAATCGACCGTGGAGCCATCGATACGTGGAGGAGTACCGGTTTTGAGTCGTCCGACTCGAAGATCAAGCTCCCGCAGCCGATGGGCAAGCCCGATGGATGCCGGATCGCCAGCCCGGCCACCGGCAGACTGCGTCAGGCCCACATGAATACGGCCGTCCAGAAAAGTGCCGACCGTTAGCACCACGGCCTGTGCGTAAAACCGGAGGCCCATCGCAGTCACAACGCCGGCCACTGCATCATTTTCAATAATCAGGTCGTCCACGCCCTGCTGGAACAGGTCGAGATTGGGCTGCGCTTCGAGAGCCCCCCCGCACAGCCTGTCTGTACAAAGCACGGTCTGCCTGTGCGCGCGTTGCACGTACCGCCGGACCTTTGCGCGCATTCAACGTACGGAAATGGATGCCCGCTGCATCGGCAGCACGGGCCATGATTCCATCCAGTGCATCAATTTCCTTCGTCAGGTGCCCTTTGCCGATGCCACCAATGGCAGGGTTACAGCTCATTTGCCCGACGGTTTCGAGATTTTGCGTTAGCAAAAGCGTACGTACGCCCATGCGCGCAGCCGCAGCTGCAGCCTCGGTACCCGCGTGACCGCCACCCACGACGATGACATCGTACGTAATTTTTTCAGACATGATTGAGCTGTTCTAAACGCCGCGATTACCGCAGGGCACAGGATTCTACCCGCCTGCGGCCGAGGCGTCCTGCTGGTCTGCGGCAAGCTGGCCGGCAGCCTCCAGAATAGTCAGATAATCCGACAACCGGCGATCCGCCACAAGCTCTCCTTTGCGAAGGCCCCGCTCGATTTGTTTTGCAGTCACGCTTTGCTTGCGATAAAAATCTACCAGCCCGTTGCGTTGGTATTCTTTATAGAGTTTTGTCCACGTACCGCAGACCTGGGCCGCCTCGATCTTATTACGTTCGCAAGCCTGCCCGCCCTTGATGATTTTATTGGTGAAGTGAGCGTAGCGACGAATCGGAAAATGAAAAATATCAACGAGCTCTTCGATGATCTTCTCCCCACCCGACAGTTCGGCCCAATGATTACCCTGGGAGACAACAACTTCAGGGTCGCCCCGGTGCGCTACCTTCGGTGGTAACGTCTTGCCGATGGTATTCAGCGAGATTTTCTTACGATACACCATGTCGTGATAGAACACAGACTGCTCATCCACGAGCGGCACAAAGTCCTGACGTTGGGCCACCAGGATATTACAGTCATCCGGTATGCCGGCAAAGCATGTGTGCAGGTTGTCACGTCGCGGCCACCAGAACTCATCCGCATCATTATTGATGACCCAGTCAGCCGCGTAGTCGGTCACCGCCATGCGCGCCATCCGGGTAACCCAGGCTGTCTGGTTGTAATCGTCATCGCCTTCATAAATATACTTGGCGATGCCTTGTGCCTCGTAGTGACGCACGATGTCCGGAGTGGAGTCTTCCGACTTGTTATCGGTGATGATGAAAAAGTCGACTCCCTGGGCACGATGAAACTCGATATTGGAGCGCAGAATCTCTTCCTCATCGCGCACCAGTAATGTCATAACAAGTTTCATTTGAAAAAACCCTGCGCCTCAAGAGCCAATAATTGGCGACAATTGTAGCATCCACAACTATAGCGCCGATTTGAGCACTCCGTAAAGCATTTTGCATAACGTTGGAAGCAGCTCACGGTTTGATGGCAGCCCTTTTGCCACAATTTTGGAGCGGACCATAGAATTATCGAACAACTATAAATTAAGGACCGTATCACCATCATTGCATGAACGATCATAACCACAATAATGATTCGCTAAGTTCAGGTATCAATAATCAGCCACCGCCGGTTCAGATCCCTGGCTTGATTTGGTTCTACGGCCTTTGGGTAGGACTGGCAATATTGAGCGGCGTGCTGGAACATTCGAGCATTAGCAATAACGCCACGCTATTTTTGCTTGGCGGTATAATCAGCACCAACTTCTTTTTCCTGAGCGTTGCCCACGCCGAGCCGCATACTGCCGGCCTCTCAAGATTGCTCGCGACCTATCAAACCATCCTTGGAATTGCCTGGATCAGCGCATACTTTTACTTCAGCACAGGCGCGGGCGACCTGGTGCTCGGCATGTTTATGACGGTGCTGATGTTCGCGATATTTCATCTGGACACCCGTACTTTGCTAAAACTGGTTGGTGGAGTGCTGTGCAGTTACATGCTGATCATCGCCATCAAACTGATCACCGCGCCAGCGCTGGTCGCGCCACTGCAGGATGGCTTACGTTTTCTGGTATTGCTGGCAATTACTGGCTGGATTTATATGTTCGCGCGACAGCTGCGTGATTTGCGTTTTGAACTGCAGTACCGCAATGAAGAGTTACAAAATGTGGTTACGCGCATCACGCGCATTGCCGAGGAAGATCACCTTACCAAGTCCTACAACCGCCGATACATCATGGACGTGCTGGCACGCGAGCGATCCCGATCCAGCCGCTCCGGTAACATTTTTTCGGTGCTCCTGTTCGACCTCGATCATTTCAAGCGCATCAATGACCGCTACGGTCACCTGGTCGGCGACCAGATACTGAGTGATTTCGCTCAATGTATGAAAAGTGAACTGCGCGGCATGGATAGCGTTAATTCAACCGAACACAAGCGCTCATTTGGACGTTATGGGGGTGAAGAATTCATTACGATACTGCCGGGTACCAGCTTGCTCGGCGCGCAACGGTGTGCAGAACGTCTCCGTGAACTAATTGCCAACCAGAATTTCCGTGATCGCTACACAATTACCGTGTCTGTCGGCGTAGCCGAGTATCAGCAGGGCGAAACAGTGCCACAACTTTTGACGCGAACCGATCAGGCGCTATACAAGGCAAAACGCGACGGCCGCAATCTCGTCCGGTGCAGTCAACTGCCTATAGAAAAACATTCGGGTGAAAAACCAAACCTGCGCATACTGAAATAAGTAATCAGTAAAAACTAATCTCGCTGAATCGTGCGTAAATACTCGATCAGGTTATCAACTATGCGGTCGACCCGTTCTTTAGCTTCCTCATCACCACCTTCCTCGACCCAAAATTCATAACCCCAGACCGGCATGTAACGGGTACCGTGCAAGATAACTATCTCGCGGCCGTCAATAATTTTATGCAGCAGTTCTGTTTTAAATTTATCGCCTGTACGCTGTTGCAGGCGTGTCAGATCGGGCACTGTAATAGGTAGCCCGGCTGCCACGGGGCCGTCGCCCTGACCACTTTCACCATGGCAGGCCGCACAAAAACGCATGTAGGTTTCCTGGCCGGAATATTCATCTATGACCTGAGCGCTGACGCCTGAAACCATCAAGGCGCAACCAACCAGTAGCCTTGCAAGGAAGTTAATGGGAAGTGGAGGATTACAGATCATAGGGTTTGCCTCAGCTCACAACTGTATCGGACTCTGCCCACATTACTACAAGGTTCCTACATGAACATGCGGAAAATCCGAAACAGACATGGTTTAAATTGACTGTAAAAACGCCAGCAATGCCTCACGATTAACTTCGCCTAATTGCCGAAAGCGCTCCCGGGCTGCTCCCGCCTCACCGCCATGCCAGAGTATGGCCTCAGTCACAGATCGTGCACGGCCATCGTGCAGCAGTGTCGTGTGACCCGTTACCGTTTCACTCAAGCCCAGGCCCCATAACGGCGGTGTGCGCCACTCGCTGCCACCCGCACGGTAATCCGGGCGACCGTCTGCCAGCCCTTCACCCATGTCATGCAACAACAGGTCGGTAAACGGATGGATGGTCTGGTTGGCAAGTTCAGGAAATTCCTCGTTCTCGCCGGTGATCAGCGTGGGCATATGACACTGCACACAACCGCTTGCATAAAATAGCGCCTGACCTTGCCGTACAGGATCCGTATCCGCACCGCGTTGACGCGGCACGGCCAATAATTGTATGTACCGCAACAGCTGATCGAAAAATTCGAGCCTGAATTCCAGTTCATCCGGATGCAGTGCCACCGCCTTGATGCACTCCGTCTGTGCCGGAGGACAATTGTTCACAGGATTAAGTGTTGTGGTTATGCCCATATCGCCGAGTGACGCACCGGCACTCTGCACCTGCACAGTCGGAACGTTGGCTTTCCAGCCGAACCTTCCCGGTGCTTCGCTCTTGCTGGCCGGGTCCCAAACGACGTTCATGCGCCCGGAGATGCCATCGTTATCAGCGTCATCTGCATCAGCCAGGCCCAGCAACGTCGACATAGGTACAGATTCCAACAGCCCAAGCCCTATCACCGGGTTGGCTACTCGCAACGAATACATCACCTCGTCGGGCATCGGGCCATAGGCCAGATTCTCAAATCGGACGGTCGGCTTGCGCAAGCGATAGGGCGTGCCATCAGCAAACTCGCCCGCGGTTGCTTCCCACTCGATTATGGCCACACCCTCTGGCGTAACTCCTGCCACTGCCAGAGGCTGCAACTGACCGCCGTAAGCCTTAAGCGGCGCTGGACCACCGTGCCCATCCTCACCCGGCACACTGAGACGTACCAATATGGACTTGAATGCTTCCCCATCGGTCGGCGGTCGACCCCGGCCATTGTTGATGTGGCAGGATGCACAGGCAACGGCATTGAACGTCGGGCCTAAGCCATCGGTCGCGGGCACCTGACCGGGTGCCGGGTCCCACTCGGTGGTGAATTGCCGCTGGCCGAACATAAATTGCGGGAACCTCTGCATACCCGCATTGGGCGCCATCTGCTTAAACGCTTCGATGTCGTCGCGGTCAACACTCAGCTCACCGCCCAACTCTGGCGACAGTGCTGTGCCAAGCAGTTCGGCGCGGATAGTTGCCATTTCTGCCCGTGCTACGGACATACTTAGCAACATCACGCATGCAACAAAGAATTTCATGCCCTCTCCTGCGTTACTGCGTGGGCACCGATGCGCCCAAGCGTGATCCCAGCTCACGCATAGCCTGATCCCAGGCGTCCATGTCGAAGGGCTTCACGAGCTCAGGCAGATGGGCAATTTTGTAACCACTGATCGAAACAGAAAGAAGTGTGCGCTTGCTCTTGTCATCGCGTATCTGCGTCCAGGTCGAAATCTCATCACCCGACGCCATCGGCACCACGACTGTCGCCTGTCCGGCTGCAAACTTCCTAGACCCGGCAGGATGCGCCTCGACGAGCAACAGCCCCGGCCGTGTGTCACCTTCACGCTGCATGTAAATCTGTACGCTGAGTTCCTCGGCTTTGTGACCCCGCGGCAGCGTCGCTTCAAAATTAACGGTGAATGAATAAAGGCCAGGACACAAGGGTTTGAATACTTCCCGAGTCCATTCGCCGAACGAGGGCGCCCGATACTGGGAGCGGAACGGACGGCCATCGACGGTCATATTTAGTGCCGTCGTATTGTAGTCAATCCGCTGATGTTCGCCGTCGTGCTCGAGATTAGTGCCGGTAAACGTAAATCCAAGGTGCTCATCAACACAGAATTCCACCATCTTGTCTGCGGAGATTTTCCCGTCCTCCAGCAAACCAAAAAAATGCTGGAAATTTTCTTCCGTAAACTCTTGCGTATCGATCGGCAGCGGCGATTTCGCCTGCGCAGACAAGGCTGTAATTAAAACTAAAATGAAGGCAACACACAGGGACCTCAAAAATCCATGAGGTTGATTGGCCCATAAAGAATTTAGTTGATTCATATCCGCTCCCTACAAAGAATTGCATACGGAATTTTTATGCTTACTAGTGTCGTATGGGGAAGTGTGGCGGGTCAAAGTGCATCTGCACAGCCGTTCATTTGTCGGTAGCTTTTTTTCACCCACATCTCAAGGTCTCTAGAATCCAATCACCAAAGGCCGCGCACTGCATGCATGTGTAGTCTGTTTGAACCGTGGACGGCTTATTTTCCAATGCAGAAACTCTCAAATATGCGTCCCAGCAATTCATCGCTGGAAAACTGCCCGGTAATTTCGGCCAGTGCATTCTGCACTTGCAGCAATTCCTCGGCCATAAGCTCTCCGGCTGACTGTTCACTCAATACACGACAAGCTTCATCAAAATGTTCCTGTGCACAACGCAAACTTTCGAGATGCCGGCGGCGGGCGGTGACGCTGCCTTCGGCGGCAGGCTGATAACCCAGAGCCGATTCCAGATGCATACGCAGTTCATCAACACCCACCCCGGTCAGCGCACTGATGCGCACAGTATCTTTGAGGTCTGTGGCCACCCCAGGCAGTTCCTCGCTGAGGTCAATTTTATTGCGCACCACGGTGTAGGGCAGCCCGGCAGGCAGCTCGTCTAGTAATTCAGCTAACAGGGATTCATCGGTAGTCGTCGAGTCAACGATGATGAGGGCATGATCCGCATTACCCAATTCGCGGTGAGTTCGTCGCACGCCTTCTGCCTCGATGACATCACCAGACTGACGCAGGCCTGCCGTGTCGATGATGTGCACGGGTAAGCCGTCAATTTCGATCTGCTCCCGCACCAGGTCGCGGGTGGTGCCCGCAACTTCCGTAACGATGGCCGCGTCATAGCCCGCCAGCGCGTTCAACAGGCTCGACTTGCCAGCGTTGGGACGACCGGCGAGCACTACGGTCACTCCATCACGTAGCAAACAGCCTTGCCGCACCGTGTGCTCAACCGTAGAGAACTGCAAGCGTACGTCTTCAAGACGCTGTATTAAAGCTGCATCGCTCAGGAAATCAATTTCTTCTTCCGGGAAATCCATCGCTGCCTCGACATGCACGCGCAGTGTCGTCACTGCTTCATTCAGCGCGAGTACAAGTTGCGAAAATTGCCCCTGCATGGAGCGACGTGCCGCACGTGCGGCCGTCTGCGAGGCACTATCGATCAGATCAGCAATCGCTTCGGCCTGAGTAAGATCGATCTTGTCATTAAGAAATGCGCGCCGTGAAAACTCGCCGGGTTCGGCAAGACGTGCGCCCAGTAAGCAGATTTTCTCGATGAGCATTTCGGTGACGACCGGGCTGCCATGGCCCTGTAGTTCCAACACGTCTTCACCGGTGAAGGAATCCGGTGCAGGAAAATACAGAGCGATACCAGTGTCGATGGTGGCATCCCCCGACCCGCCGAATTCTGTATACGTCGCATGGCGCGGCTTAAGTGTAGCGCCCAGTAATTGTTGCACTATGGCCGGTACTGCCGAGCCGGACACGCGCACAATGCCGATGCCGCCGCGTCCGTGAGGGGTCGCACGCGCCACGATCGTGTCATCTATGTTGAAGATTGCCATCAGCGCAGGCAGACAAGTGAGTGTGCGGCCGTCAGCCGTCCACGTTCATTTTGCGGTTGATATTCCACTGCTGGAGTACCGACAAGACAGAGTTTGTCAGCCAGTAAAGCACCAGGCCCGATGGGAAGAAGGCGAAAAACCCCGTGAACATGATCGGTAATATCTTCATGACTTTCGCCTGCACAGGATCCGGCGGTGCCGGGTTTAATTGTTGCTGCACAAACATCGCGACACCCATCAACAGCGGTAATACAAAATAGGGGTCTCGCGATGAAAGGTCGGTGATCCAGAGTGCAAATGGCGCCTGGCGCATTTCAACACTCTCGAGCAGCACCCAATAAAAAGCGATAAAGAACGGTATCTGAATCAGCATCGGAAGACAGCCCGCCGCCGGATTGACCTTCTCCCGTTTGTACAGTTCCATCATGTGTTGGCTCAACGCCTGTCGATCGTCCTTGTAGCGTTCCTGCAAGGCTTTCAGCCGCGGTTGCAACTTGCGCATCTTGGCCATCGACCGACCGCTGGCTTCCGTGAGCTTGTAGAACGTTGCCTTAATCATGAAGGTGACAAGGATGATGGACCAGCCCCAGTTGCCTATCAGGGAATGGACTTTCTGCAGCAGCCAGAACAACGGCTGCGCCAGTATGGCGAGAATGCCGTAATCAACCGTAAGTGCCAGACCCGGCGCTACGGTATCCAACTGATCCTGCAATTTCGGCCCAACATAAAACGTCGCGTTAAAGATGCGAGTCTCGCCCGGCGCTATCGTGATCGTGGGGCCGCTCCCGCGCAGCGTAATCTTGCCCCCAACAAACTTGCCATCGTAAGTGTATAACTCGTCCACCGCGGGAACCGCTGCGGTCAGGAAATGGTGTTCTATGGCTGCTATCCAGCCTCCCTCAACGGCCAAATCAATAGGCTCTTCCTCCATATCCTCCGGATCAATTTTTTCGTACTTTTCACCGTCGTAGATAACAGGCCCGCTAAACGAATAGGTATCCACATTGAACATTGATCGTTCGACCGGCTGATAGTCTTTGCGGAGCTGCAAATAACTCAAACCGCGCCAGGGTTCTGCGCTGTTATTGCTTACCCGGTATTCAATACCGATGTCGTAGCGCCCGCGTTTAAAGCTATAGATCTTCTCGACGTTAACGCCTGCAGCATTGCTCCAGGTTAGCGGTACGCGCAGTTCATCCTTGCCGTCGTTCAACGTGTAGGTGTTCGCAGAGCTGTTCAGCAATGTAAGGTGCGTTGGCCCTTCTTGATTGGAGTCCACCAGTCCGCTGGCAAGCACATATTCATTACCAGGCGTGTGGCTTAGCATTCGCACCGGGACGTCGGGTTCATCCTTGCTCAGGGGGTATTGCGACAGGGTTGCGCCGACGAGTGTCCCGCCGCGCGTGCTGATTTCGACATCCAGTAAATCGGTGGACACGCGTATAACTGCAACTGCCGATTCACTGCTTGCGTCACTGGCTGCTTGCTTGGGTAAATTGCCTTGCGGTACCGGCAAATCAGCTTGTGTTGCGTCACTATCGGATGGCGCACTTAAGGTAGGCAGGTCCGTAACACGTTCATCATCCGTCACTGCCGCGAGGGGTACATCACTCCCGGCCGCCGGCTGGTGCTCGGTCTGCCACTTCGTCCAGACCACAAAGACCATGCCTGCAAACAGGGCCCAAAGTATTATGCGCAGGTTATCCATTAATGCTGCTTATCCTTAGTTCCGCTGCCTGGCTCGGTGTAGCCCTCGCCCGTGCATTACGTCATCGCCATTCATGCAACCCCAGTGCCTCTCCAGACTGGCAACCAATACCGAGTTGGTCGCAGTAGCGGCTGTCGATTGCGCCAGAATTATAATGTCGAAGCTGCCCAGCTTAGTACGGTATTTGCGAAAACTTTCACGGGCAATGCGCCTGATACGATTTCGGCCAACCGCCGCAGGGATGCGCCTTTTGGCAACAGCGAACCCCAGCCGTGCTGTATCTAATTCATTTTTCCGATACAAAACAACGAAGCAACGGTCGGTAGACCGTTGTGCTTTGCCGAATACGTGGGCAAATTCTGCGGGTTTAGTCAGCCTGAAATTGCGGCTAAAACTGAAAGCTTTCCTGGACGTTGCCACATCAGCTGCAAATAGCGCTTCAATGGCTCAAACGCGCGCGTTGCTTCCGGCGCCGGCGTTTCAATACTAAACGACCGCCCTTGGTGGCCATTCTTGCGCGGAAACCGTGGGTACGTTTGCGCTTAATGCGACTTGGTTGATATGTACGTTTCATTGCTTGTTGAAAACCATTCTAAAAAAGGCGCTGGCTACCTTAAGTTGCTTAAGGAAACCCGACCGGAAACAAGGGGATGCATCCCAAAAAAGAGCGCGAAAGATTACGCTGGCATCTTCGAATTGTCAATAGCATCCACCTGTGGATAACTCTGATTAAGCAGTATAGACTTGCCCGTCCTCCTGCTGTGAAAAACAACAATCAACTGCGGATCAAGAGATCAAGACTAGTGCAACCGTCTATTTGGAATCAATGTATACAGGCACTCCAGGCAGACCTTACCGAGCAGCAAATCAACACGTGGATACGCCCGATACAGCCCATCGAAGACGCTAGCGGTCTGCGGCTACTGGCCCCCAATCGTTTTATCGTTGACTGGGTTACAGAGAACTGCAAGCAACAAATCGACGCGGTCATTGATGGTAAAACGGACTGGCCAGCCGGTTCCGTCCGTATTGAGGTAGGGCAAAAGAATGCCTTCACTGTCTCTGCGACCAGCCAAGAGCCAGGTATTTCCACCTCCCACAATCAGGACCCGATACCAGGCGGGATACTCAACCCGGCTTATACCTTCGAGACCTATGTCGAAGGCAAGAGCAATCAACTGGCACGAGCCGCAGCATTTCAGGTCGGGCTAAACCCCGGACTATCCTATAATCCCTTATTTATTGCGGGTGGTGTCGGTCTGGGCAAGACCCATCTCATGCACAGCATCGGCAACCTGATTCGCTCGCGTCAGCCCGGCGGGCGAGTCGCGTATGTGCATTCAGAAAAATTTGTCAGCGACATGGTGAAAGCGTTGCAACACAACGCCATGAATGAGTTCAAGAAGCATTATCGATCACTTGACGCACTGCTGATTGATGACATTCAGTTTTTCGCCGGTAAACCACAGTCTCAGGAAGAATTCTTCCATACTTTCAATGCGTTACTAGAAGGCCAGCAGCAGGTAGTGTTGACTTGCGATCGCTATCCCAAGGAAGTATCGGGGCTTGAAGAACGGCTCAAGTCCAGGTTTGGCTGGGGCCTGACGGTAGCCATTGAACCGCCGGAACTTGAAACCAGTGCGGCGATACTAATGACCAAAGCGGCAGCAGAAAATGTTGATTTACCTGAAGATGTTGCATTCTTTATTGCACAACATATTCGGTCTAATGTTAGGGAACTAGAAGGCGCACTACGCCGAGTGATGGCAAGTTCGCTGTTTACCGGTCAACCTATAACACTTGAGTTTGCGAAAGAAGCGTTACGTGATTTACTTGCCGTACATGAAAAACTTATCACGATCGATAACATACAGAAGACAGTGGCAGGATATTTTCAAATTAGGGTAGGGGACTTACATTCCAAAAGCCGTAGCCGTTCCATTACGCGTCCCCGCCAAATAGCTATGAGCCTGACTAAGGAACTAACCAGTCACAGCTTGCCAGAAATAGGTGATGCGTTTGGGGGCCGGGATCATACAACTGTTTTACATGCATGCCGTAAAGTGAAAGAGCTACGTGAATCGGAAAACAGGATCCGGGAAGATTACCAGAACTTATTACGCGCCCTTTCCCGTTAGATTTGGCGTATGTTGTTCAATAACTGTTGATGCTTTTAGGACTGTTTGTGGATAACTTCAGCAGTGTTTTATAGACACAGTTTATTCACAAGGAACAACAAGCTTGGAAACGTCGTTATCCACAAGAAAAAGCTCGATAACTATTTGATTAGTAAAGAGAAAATGAACTTATAGACAATTGAAATACATGCTAATAATAACTATAAGTACATATATAAACATATAAAACCTATTGATTTTTTTGTTATGCAGGTGAAGGAATGAAACTCAGCACATCACGTGAATCACTACTAAAGCCGTTACAAGCAGTGATTGGTGTAGTCGAGCGGCGACAGACCATGCCAGTTTTGGCGAATGTGTTGTTGCAAGCAAGTGATAACACCTTATCAATTACAGCTACAGACCTGGAGGTTGAGCTGGTAGCGACTAATGAAGTCGATTCGATAGAGGTCCCTGGCGACATCACGGTACCTGGGCGTAAATTGCTGGATATCTGTAGAGCGTTACCTGAAGCCGCCACTGTAACAATAAGCCTGAAAGGTGATCGACTTAACGTGCAGTCGGGTCGTAGTAAGTTTGTGTTATCAACGCTTCCGGCGACGGAGTTCCCTGTAGTTGAAGATATTAATGCTGATCGACAACTTACTATTAGTCAGACCAATCTGAGGCGGTTGTTGGATAAAACCCACTTTTCAATGGCACAGCAGGATGTTCGCTATTACCTGAACGGGTTGTTACTGGAAACAGGTGGGGGAAAAATACGTGCTGTGGCTACCGATGGGCATCGGCTGGCATTGTGTGATATTGCGTTGGAAGGTGCGGATGGAGCTAAAAGCCAGGTGATAGTGCCGCGCAAGGGCGTACTTGAGTTACAACGCTTGTTAGATGGTGACGAAGATGTGCAGATAACCTTGGGCAGCAATCATATTCGTATCAATGTGGGCAATATCCGCTTTACGTCTAAACTGATTGATGGTCGTTTTCCGGATTATGATCGGGTTATTCCTGAGACCAAATCAAATGTCGTCAAGAGTAGTAAAGACGCCTTACGACAATGCTTACAACGTGCGGCTATCCTATCGAATGAAAAATATCGGGGCGTCCGGTTGGAGTTCCACAAAGGCAATATACGCATTCACGCCAATAACCCGGATCAGGAAGAAGCTGAGGATGAACTCGAGGTAGATTACACGGGCGAAGAGATGGAGATTGGCTTCAACGTTAATTACTTACTGGACGCACTGGCGGCAGTCGATGATGACAATGTCGAGGTTGGTTTGCTGGATCCCAGCAGCAGTTGCGTGTTAAGAGCTCCCGGTGACGATGGTAGTTTGTATGTCGTCATGCCCATGCGTCTCTAGGCGCACGATAATCTACCGGGGCTAGCTTGAGCCTGCTTAAGTTTCGAGCCACGGGTTTCCGCTGTTTAGCGGATACGGAATTGACTCCGGACCCATACCTCAACCTGATTACAGGCCCGAATGCGAGCGGCAAAAGCAGCCTGCTTGAAGGGTTGTTTTACCTGGGCCGTGGCAGGTCATTTCGAGGCAGCGGCAACCGGGAGTTGATTCAAACAGGACGCCCGGGTTTCACACTGTTTGGCGAAATTGAGGCTGGCGATATTCGGCACAAAGCCGGCGTGGAAGTTGCTATAGGCGAACGACGCATCCGGATAGATAGCGACAACGGTACCAGTAGTGATTTGGCTAAGTTACTACCTGTTCAGGTAATAGATCCGGAAATACATGAGCTGGTTCACGGGGGCCCGGAGTTCAGACGCCGCTTCCTGGATTGGGGAGTGTTTCACGTGAAACATCATTTTTTGGAGGCGTGGCGTTGCTACCAGAAGGCCCTGCGCCAACGTAATGCCGCCTTGCGGCAGGGGGAGGCGGATACTGAAGTTCAAGCCTGGGATTCAGAGTTAATTCAGTACGGCGAACAGGTCGATCAATTTCGCACGGAATTTCTGGACGATTATCTTCCGTTATTTTCTTCTATTGTCTCCGATAAGCTGTCATTTGAGGCTAAATGTTCCTATAAGCGCGGATGGTCTGCAAATACGGGCCTGGAAGTTGCTCTAGTGGAAAGCTGGTCACGTGACCGTGCCTATGGTTCCACACAGGTCGGTCCCCACCGCGCGGATCTGAACTTACAGGTGCATGATCGTCGCGCGCGTCATCGGGTTTCGCGTGGTCAACAGAAGATGCTTGGCGCTGCGCTGGTTATTGCGCAGACCCGATTCGTAGCCGAGCGAGTAGCGGAGCAGCTTGTTTTGTTGGTTGACGATCCGGCCGCGGAGCTCGATCGGGATAATCGTAACCGGCTGTTTGAAATGCTCAAGGACGTACCGGCGCAGATGTTTGTGACGGCTTTGGAATCCGAAGATTTGCCCTGGTCAGAACAGGGTGAAAGGTTCCACGTGGAGCACGGCAAGGTCACGGTTCTGGTATAATTTCCGGTTCGTTTTGAGTACAACCGCCGGATATTTAAAGGCCTCTGTTATGGGCAAAGAAAACCAGTACGATTCCAGTAATATCAAGGTCTTAAAGGGCCTTGAAGCCGTGCGTAAACGCCCCGGCATGTACATCGGCGATACTGATGATGGCACTGGTTTGCATCACATGGTTTTCGAGGTCGTCGACAACTCGATTGACGAAGCACTGGCGGGTCACTGCAGCGAAATTATGGTCACGATTCATCCTGACGAATCGGTAAGTGTCAGCGATGATGGCCGCGGTATTCCGGTTGATGAACATCCGGAAGAGGGCCGGTCAGCGGCTGAAGTCATCATGACCGTGTTGCACGCGGGTGGTAAATTCGATGACAATTCCTACAAAGTATCTGGAGGGCTGCACGGCGTAGGAGTGTCGGTGGTCAACGCGTTGTCAGAAAGCCTGCATCTGACCGTTTATCGATCGGGTCAGATTTACGAACAAAACTACAGCTTGGGTGAACCGCTCGAAGCATTGCATCAGACAGGCTCCACGGATCGTACCGGGACCAAGATTCGCTTCAAACCCAGCAAGAAAATCTTCACCAATATCGAATTTCATTACGACATCCTTGCCAGTCGTCTGCGTGAATTGTCGTTTTTAAATTCAGGCATACGCATCGAACTGGTTGATGAACGCGATGATAACAAGGATTGTTTTGAATTTGAGGGCGGTATCAAGGCGTTTGTCAAACACCTGAATCGCAACAAAACGCCTATACACCCAAGCGTAGTTTATTTTAGCGATGAAGCCGATGGCATCACGGTTGAAGCAGCGATCCAGTGGAATGACGGCTACCAGGAAAACATGTTTTGTTTTACCAACAACATCCCGCAACGGGATGGCGGTACCCACCTCGCTGGTTTTCGCAGCGCACTTACACGCACCCTGAACGGCTATATCGAAAAACAATCCGGTGTGCGTAAAGATAAAACCGCGACGAGCGGTGACGATGCTCGCGAAGGCATGACGGCAGTATTATCAATCAAAGTACCGGATCCAAAATTCTCGTCACAAACTAAAGACAAGCTCGTGTCCTCCGAAATTAAAGGCATCGTGGAGAGCCGTGTTGCCGAGCGGTTAGAAGATTTTCTGCTGGAGCACCCGGCGGAAGCTAAGATACTCGTGTCTAAAATCATCGATGCTGCGCGTGCTCGTAAGCTGCACGCAAGGCACGTGAAATGACCCGGCGCAAAGGCGCACTCGACATAGCAGGCTTACCCGGCAAACTGGCAGATTGTCAGGAAAAAGATCCGGCGTTGTCCGAATTGTTCATAGTCGAGGGTGATTCTGCAGGGGGTTCCGCCAAACAGGGCCGCGACCGAAGAACGCAGGCGATACTGCCACTTAAGGGCAAAATCCTGAATGTGGAAAGAGCGCGTTTCGATAAAATGTTGTCATCGCAAGAAGTTGGAACCCTGATAACCGCACTTGGTTGTGGCATAGGGCGCGATGATTTCGACCCGGATAAATTGCGTTATCACAAAATTATCATCATGACCGATGCGGATGTTGATGGCTCGCATATCCGTACTCTTCTGCTGACCTTCTTCTACCGACAAATGGCACCGCTGATAGAGCGCGGGCATATCTATATTGCGCAGCCACCGTTGTATAAGGTAAAGCGCGGCAAACAGGAACGTTACGTCAAAGACGATGCCGAACTGAATGCGTATCTGCTTAACGTGGCACTGGAAGGGGCTGCACTGCATACCTCCAAGGATGCACCACCCATTTCCGGCAGCGCGCTGGAGACATTGGCCCAACAGTTCACGGACGTCAGCGACATTATTGAGCGTTTGTCCTTACGCTACGATCAAACGGTGCTTGAGCAGCTGTTGTATGTGCCATCAGTAGCTGCTGACAGCCTTACCGATGCAACCTGGATGGCGGGCTGGGGCGACCAGTTGCAGCAAACTTTGCGGCAGACCCTCAACGGCGATGGTGGCTCCTGGAGTATTTCGCTGAAAGAAAGTGAAGAGGGTCTTGCAGGGCTGCTTGTCCACCGTGGCAGACATGGTGTTGATACAACGAAAGATATACCCATTCATTTTTTCGAGTCACCTGAATATCAGCAAATCGCGTCACTGGGTGAGCAGTTAAATGGATTTATAGAAGCCGGTGCGTATGTAGTGCGTGGTGAACAGCGCCGCGATATCGGTAATTTTGGTGAAGCCATGGACTGGTTGATGCAGCAGGCGCGCAAGGGTCAGAACATCCAGCGCTATAAAGGCCTCGGAGAAATGAACCCTGATCAGTTGTGGGAAACTACCATCAATCCGGAAAGTCGCCGTCTTATGCAGGTACGTATCGAAGACGCCGTTGGTGCGGATGAAATATTCACGACACTGATGGGTGATCAGGTTGAGCCGCGCAGAGAATTCATCGAGCGCAATGCGCTGACAGTTGGCAATTTGGATGTCTAGCAATTAAAGTTCTGCAGACCCCGCAGTAAATCTCCGCATCGACTTATCAGGGACTGATAACAGGGGTCGCGTGTTCCCCCAGACCAACAGTTGTCTGCGCAACTAGGCCGCTCAGCCAGGCCACGATGCACTGCCGCTATCTACCCGACTGTCCAATCTATTCTGACTGCATCTGCCCGCCGCATAGCCTGGCGGTCTATACAAAGTGTAATCAGACTTTCCATAATTTGAGACCCGGGTCTCATTTCCCCACATCACATAATGCAACAGTTGCCCCTGTATGCCCTGTTGATGCGGCTGTATTTCAGTGGCCGGCAGGGCTGCCAGATGACTTATAAATATGAATGCACCTGCCAACAATTCATTACAGACCGATGACCAGCGATTACGGTCGATTATCGAACTGATTACGACCAGCCTGGAGCATCGCAGTTTCCAGGCTGCGGCGTTGGCGGTGCTCGGCAAACTGGCGACCAGTCTTGGTTGCAACAGCGCAAGTTTCGGGATCGTGCATGACCAGCGCTGCAAAGTACTCGCGGTGTCGCACAGTGCTGCGCCAACTGAAAAAATGAATCTCACGCGTGCTGCCGGTGCTGCGATGGATGAAGCACTGGATCAGGACACAACCGTGGTTTTTCCCGCTTTACCGGGCAGACCCAATCAGGTTCTGCGGGCACATACAGAGTTCGCTCGCCACGCTCGTGCAGGCGCTATTTGCACTCTGCCGGTGAATCACGACGGGCAACTGGTGGGAGCCATCTTGTTGGAGCATCCGTCTGCCGATGCTTTTGATGCTGCGACGTTATCTTTATGTGAATGTATCACCTCGCTGGTTGGCCCACTGTTGCACGGTAAATTTCTGGAAGAACGGTCACTCTCACAACGGTTCATCGACAAAGCTCAAGAGGCTTTGATGAATATTGTCGGCCCACAACACATGTCCCTCAAGCTGGGGGGTATAGGTGCCACCGTTATCGTGCTGTTACTGACTTTTGTAACCGGCGACTATCGCGTTACCGCGAGCGCTAAACTCGAAGGCATGGTTCAGCGGGTGGTGATTGCCCCGATGGACGGCTTTATCATGGAAGCGGATGTTCGTGCCGGAGACCTCGTTAAGGAAGGCGACCTGTTGTGCTTGCTTGACGACAAGGAATTGCAACTCGACCGCACACACTGGTTCAGTGAAAAGCAGAAAATTGCCAAAGCCTATCGGCGCGCGCTGGGCGAGCAGGATCGCGCCGAGGTCGTTATTCTCAAAGCGAAGCTCGATCAGGCTACAGTCAAACTGGAACTCAGCGAAGAAAATCTGGCGCGGTCACGTATTACAGCACCGTTGTCCGGCGTTATCGTTGCCGGCGACCTTAGCCAGTCTCTGGGCGCACCCGTCGAACGTGGCGATGTGTTATTCGAAGTTACGCCGTTAGACGGCTACCGCGTGATGTTACAGGTCGACGAGCGCGACATCGGCCAGCTAGCCGAACAGCAATCCGGCACATTGGCACTAACCGGTTATCCGCACGAACGATTTACCTTTGTCGTTACTCGTATAACGCCAGTTTCATCCGCAGAGGACGGCAGCAATTTCTTTATGGTCGAAGCCGAGTTGGAAAATACCGGTACGTTACTGCGACCAGGCATGCAGGGCATCGGCAAGATCGAAATCGGCAAGCGGCAGGTCGGTTGGATCCTGACCCACGAACTTACAGATTGGCTGCGCCTGTGGTTATGGGTCTAAGTACCGCATGAGCGCCGCGCTGAACACTTCACTCTGGTACCGCGTTGCGGGCTTAAGGCCCATCTTGCGCAACCATGTCGAGATACAACGGCATATGTACCGCGGCGAACTTTGGTACGTTATCCAGAACCCGGCGTCAGGTCGGCAACACCGTCTCTCAGCCACCGCGCAGTTGCTGGTTGACCAGATGAACGGTGCCCGCACGGTGCAGGAAATCTGGGATCAGCTTGATGCTGTCGAGTTCCGCGATGGCGACCTCGAGATAACCCAGGACGAGATCATCCAGTTGCTCACGCAGTTGCATGCGGCTGACTTGCTGAATGTTGCGATCACGCCGGACACGGAAGAAATGCTGCGTCGGGGACAAGCTCGGCAACGCAGTAATGTACACGGGCGATTTATGAACCCGCTCGCGCTGCGTTTCCCGCTACTCGATCCTGATCGATTACTCAGTCGCTTACTACCAACGGTGCGCTGGGCCTTCAGTCGCCTTGGTCTGGTCATCTGGTTGTGCATTGTTATATCCGCTTTGGTGCTCGCGGGTATGCACTGGTCGGAGCTGACCGATAACATCCAAGATAGGGTGTTGACGCCGGGCAATCTCGTATTGCTGTGGCTGACCTATCCCATCATCAAGACGGCGCATGAACTTAGCCACGGTTTGGCAGCGAAATGCTGGGGCGGCGAAGTGCATGAAATGGGCATCATGCTGCTGGTGTTCGCACCGGTGCCCTACGTCGACGCATCGTGTTCGTCGTCATTCCCGAACAAGCGGCAGCGCATGATGGTCGGTGCTGCAGGGATTTTCACCGAGGTGCTCATTGCTGCACTCGCGATGTTCGTTTGGGCCGCAGTCGAGCCTGGTCTGGTGCGTGCGATTGCATTCAACATCATGCTAATCGGGGCGATCTCGACGATTGTTGTCAATGGTAATCCGCTGTTGCGCTTCGATGGTTACTTCGTGCTGGCCGATGCACTCGAAATTCCCAACCTTGCCAGTCGTGCGAAGCGTTACCTCGGCTATCTGGTCCGTCGTTACGTGTTTAGTTTTGACGACGCATACTCACCGGCCAGTACGTCTGGCGAAGCGTTCTGGCTGGCCGTCTACGCAGTGAGTTCGTTCGCGTACCGCATGCTCATCATGTTCGCCATCATTCTGTTCGTAGCCGCGCAGTTCTTTATAGTCGGTACCCTGCTTGCGTGCTGGGCCATAACCATGCAACTAATCTGGCCCGCACTAAAAAGTACCCGGGCGCTCACAACCAGCACAGAATTTCAGACTGCCCGCAATCGCAATCTGGTCCGCGGCGCGCTGGTTGCAAGCGCGCTGGTCATTTTGTTGGCAGTGGTACCACTGCCTTTATCAACGAATGCGCAGGGAGTGGTCTGGCTGCCGCCGGAATCGGAGATCCGCGCAGAGGTTGATGCGGTAATCACTCGTGTGGTTGCCGCACCGAATCGCATAGTGCAGCCGGGCGAGGCCTTGTTTGAGATGCATGATCCGGAACTGGTTGCGAAAGCACTCATTCTCAAAGCGGAACTAGCGGAAGCCGAGGCGCGTTACGTTGCAATTCGTGCCACCGATCGGGTGGATGCGCAAATTGTTCAGGACGAAATTGTTCGCATCAAAGCTGATCTGACAGTTGCTCAAGAGCGCGTTACCTCCTTAACAGTACGCAGCACTCGCAGCGGTCGATTTATTATTCATCACCCGCAAGATCTCGAAGGACGATTTATACGCAACGGTGAGCTGCTCGCTTTCGTGGCGAATGTTGCCGAGGGCACGATAGTGGTGGCAGTCAGCCAGGATGAGATTGGCTTGATCCGGACGCGCACGAAACAGATCAACTTCCGTCTCGCCGAACAGCTGGACGAGGTCATCGCAGCATCCATTAGTCGTGAGACTCCATCAGCAACGCATATGCTCCCGAGCGCCGCACTTGGCGGGTTGGGCGGTGGTCGCTTCGCAACCGACCCGGCGGATGATCGGGGTGTCGCAACTCTGGAGCAGATCTTTCAGCTGGAACTGACAACGGCAACCCCGGTGCGGCGCTTCGGCGAACGTGCGTATGTGCGTTTCGATCATGGTTACCAGCCACTCGCGTGGCAGTGGTACCGAAAACTCCGGCAGGTTTTCCTGCGCCAGCTCAATGTATAGCGAAGCCATGAAACCTGGTGTGTTACTCGGCCCCTATCCGGTGCGCAAGGATGAACGTCAGGGCACGCTTGATCGTGCCGTACAGAATTTCTTTCGCCGTCTTAAGAACTCGCGCAGACGTGACCGGCAACGAGTAAGGGATTTTGCGCGCAGAGTTGACCGTCTGGGTCCGCCATTTAAAAAATTGAGCGCGAATGCATTGTTGCGACAAGTGACAAGAGTACGCGAGGCGTTTTTACAAAATGGTTTGCAGGAACATCTGGTTGCCACAGCCTTCGCACTGGTGCGTGAGCTTGCGGAACGTACGCTCGGAAAACGGCATTACCCCAGTCAGATTATTGGCGGCTATATCATTCTCAACGGAATGCTGGCTGAGATGAATACGGGCGAAGGTAAAACCTTGACCGCAACCCTGCCCGCAAGCGTAGCAGCACTCGCGGGCATTCCCGTGCACGTGATTACCACCAGCGACTATCTCGCCAACCGCGATGCCCAGAACATGTCACCGCTGTACGCAATTCTTGGCCTGACTGTCGGCACTGTAACCGCCGACATGGCGGATCCGGCTGCCCGCCGCGCGGCCTATGCATGTGACATTACTTACACCACTAATAAACAGGTCGCCTTCGATTACCTGCGCGATCGTGTCTCTACCGGCAAACACTGCAGTCGTCTGGATCGGCTGCTCCAGGCAGTCGGTGGTCCGGTTTCTCAGCAACCGGTAATGCGCGGACTGTGCTTCGGCATTGTTGATGAGGCTGATTCCGTACTCATCGACGAGGCGCGCACACCTTTAATATTGTCGCGCCCACTGGCCGATAGCCCGTTACCCGGTGTCTATGAGGACGCCCTGCGACTCGCGGTGAAACTGAGCAGCGATGCAGATTACGTGGTCGATAGCTCGAGAGGTAAAATTGAATTGACGACAAAGGGCTGCTCCCTGCTCGCCGAACTGTGTGAACACGAAGACGAATTCTGGGCACGGCGTCGCCAACGCGAAGGCCTCGTTATTCAGGCGCTGCGCGCGGAGCATTTCTTCGTGTGTGACGAGCACTACCTGGTACGTGACGGCAAAGTTCAGATCATCGATGAAAATACAGGTCGGCTGATGCAGGACCGTTCGTGGGAGCGCGGACTGCACCAACTCATCGAGGCCCGCGAAAGGGTCGAGGTCACGCCGCTCACCGAAGCCATCGTGCAAATTTCTTACCAGCAGTTTTTTCATCGTTACCTGCGCTTAGGTGCCATGACCGGCACCGCGACGGAAGTTGCCGATGAATTGTTATCAACCTATGGCCTGCGGGTTTTGCGGGTCGACAGTCATCGCCCGTTGCGGCGCGTGAACACCGGCGCACATTTGTATGCGACCGCTGACGAAAAGTGGGGCGCGATTATCGATCGTATACAAGCGTTGCATGTAGCCGGACAACCAGTCCTGATCGGTACGCGCACCGTCGCAAGCTCCGAAAACTTAAGTGAATTACTCCACGCCGCGGGGCTGAAACATACCCTGCTTAATGCTCGCCACGACGCACGCGAAGCAGAGATTATTGCGAGTGCTGGCCAGCAAGGTTGCATCACCATTGCGACGAACATGGCTGGCCGCGGCACCGATATTGAACTGGGTGATGGAGTCGCCGAACTGGGCGGATTGCACGTGATTATGGCGGAAAAAAATGATGCACTGCGCATAGATCGCCAGCTTTATGGGCGTTGTGGCCGCCAGGGCGACCCCGGTAGTTACGAGGCCTTTCTATCGCTGCAGGACAAAATTGTGAGGTCCGTCAACGCTGATTACCTGTGTTTATTGTTAAAAAGGACAGGCTTAGATGAGTCTCCAGCCCTCGATTTTCTTGGGAAGGGCCTAGTGAGACTGGCGCAGCGCGGACTGGAAAATCAGCACCGGCGTGTGCGCCGTTGCTTGGCTCGGATGGATGAACAGATCGAAGACGCCCTGTCATTTACCGGCGTCTCATAAAGGAGTCTGAAGAGTGGGATCTAGAGCAGTATCGCGGACAGTATGTTCAGCGTTTCTGGTGGCATTCGTCTTCACCGGCGCTGCCATGGGCGCAGTGCTGCCCAGACTCGACTGCGTTATTGAACCCCACGTGCTGACCGATGTCAGCAGTCAGGTCAACGGCATTGTCGATTACTTCAACGTAGAACGCGGCGATCTCGTCAAGAAAGGCCAGATACTCGTGAAACTTGATGCGCGCGTAGAAAATGCCACGGTTGCGTATGCGCGCAAACGTGCGGATGCGACCGCCGAGGTACGCGCGAACCAGGCCAGCGCCGAATTTTCCGATCGCCGCCTCAAGCGCGTTGCAATCCTGTACGAAAGCGAAGCACTGTCTGCTGACCAGATGGACGAAACAGAAACACAGAAACGACTCGCGAAACTGGAACTGGATCGTGCCAACGAAAACCAGGAACTCGCACGACTTGATCTCGTGCGTGCGCAGGCAAATCTTTCGCAGCGGACGATCACCAGCCCAATCGATGGCGTCGTTGTCGAGCGTTATCTTTCTCCCGGCGAGTCGGTTGAAGAGAAGCCCATACTGCGGATCGCGCAGATCGACCCGCTGCGCGTGGAAGTGATCGTTCCGGTGGTGCACATCAACGACATTATCGTTGGCCAGACCGCCATCGTTTTCCCTGAAGAACCCATAAAGGGGGGCTATCCGGCCACCGTGACGATCGTCGACCGGCTCGCTGCTGCGGCCAGCCGCACATTCCGCGTACTGCTG